>TARA_R110002073_G_scaffold271497_1_pt1 | contig 57513 bp, 50 predicted proteins | sample TARA_R110002073 | Tara Oceans TARA_R110002073 (sample SAMEA4397174) | marine metagenome | biome: Polar Biome; feature: [DCM] deep chlorophyll maximum layer (ENVO:01000326); material: water (ENVO:00002006), including particulate matter (ENVO:01000060) such as... | depth 40 m
CTCTAGACTTTCATAACCCCTGGATCAGGTTTTGGGGAGCATTCCAATCCGATCGGCGGGGGTCGAATTTTGCCACCAGAGAGCTGAAATCATGACCACGCAAGTTGCCACCGAACAAGCTTTTGGCTCGCCGGGCGTTGAGCCCCGGTGGACCCGGGGGAACAAGGACGCCATCGTCACGGCATACAGCACCTCCAGTCCGATCTGGGCGGCGCTCTCGGCAGGCATCGTCAACGAAGTCTACTTTCCCACCATTGACGCTCCGCAGATCCGAGACCTGCAGTTCTTGTTGACCGATGGCGAGTCGTTCTTTCATGACGAGCGGCGGGATACCGAAACGACGATTGAGCAACTTTGTGGTGACTCGCTCTGTTTCCGCGTTGTCAATCGCGATCGTGACGACCGGTACAAGATTGAAAAACAAATCATTACCGCGCCCCATGCCGCGTGCTTACTGCTGCGAACCAAGATTACGATCGCGCCGCAGTGGCGAGACCGGATTCGCGTTTTTGCGTTGCTGGCTCCTCACTTGGATATCGGCGGGTGTGGCAACACGGGGGAACTGTTGCGTCACAATGATCGGTTGCTGTTGACCGCTCATCGCAACCACAGCTTCTTGATGATGGATTGCAGTGGCGGCTTCACTGGCGGTTCATGTGGTTTCGTTGGCCAGTCCGATGGCTGGACTGACTTGCATGACAACAAGCAACTCGATTGGCAGTTTGACCGCGCCGAAGATGGCAATGTTGCTCTGATTGGCGAGATTGACATCGCATCGCAAGAAGAGTTTACCTTGGCCGTTGGATTCGGACGCGAGAAACAGAATGCCATGGTCGCGGTTCGCGAATCGTTGGCGCTGCCGTTTGCGAACCTGCTGGCCGATTTCCGAGAATCATGGAAAGCGGCCTGTGATGATCTGGATCGCTCACTTGCTGACCAATCGCACGATGGCGGACGCATGCTGCACATCAGTCATTGCTTGCTGCTCGCTCACGAAGACAAAACTTACAAGGGCGCGACGATTGCTTCGTTGAGCATTCCCTGGGGACAGGTGAAGTCCGATAAAGAATTCGGCGGCTATCATCTGGTTTGGCCACGCGACTGCGTCAATTCGGTCACGGGCTTGATGGCGGCAGGCGAACTTGCCACGCCGTTTCGCGCCTTGCTGTATTTGGCGGCGATCCAAAAGCATAATGGCGGATTCCCGCAAAACTGTTGGATCGACGGGCGGCCTCACTGGACTGGTATCCAGCTCGATGAAGTTGCCTATCCGATCCTGTTGGCGTGGAAGCTCAAGCAAGCCGACGCGTTGCAGAATTACGACCCCTATCCGATGGTTCGATCCGCCGCCACGTATCTCGTTCGAGAGGGGCCGGCGACTCCTCAGGATCGTTGGGAAGAAAACAGCGGATACTCTCCCTCCACGCTGGCCGTTCACATCGCGGCGCTGGTTTGCGCGGCCGAGTGGTCTTCCCAGCGCGGCGAACCATCGCTTGCCGACTGCTTTTTGCGATACGCGGATTTTCTCGAACAGCATATCGAGCGTTGGACGGTGACCGAACGCGGCAGGTTGCTCGAGGGAGTCGAGAGACATTACATTCGCATCTTACCCACCGATCCCTCATCCGACATCCGCCCGGACGATCCGGATACGGCGGAAGTGGAATTGATCGGTCAACCCGAGGATGCACCGGCAAAGTATCCGGCTCGTGATATCGTCGATGCGGGATTCCTGGAACTGGTGCGCTACGGAGTTCGCGCGCCCGGCGACCCGCTGATCGAAGATTCGTTAAAAGTCGTCGATCATGTTTTGAAGGTCGAGACGCCGTTTGGTCCATGTTGGCACCGCTACAATCGTGACCGACACGGCCAAAAGGCGGACGGTAGTCCATTCGATGGCAACGGGCAAGGTCGAGCCTGGCCTCTGCTCACCGGCGAAAGGGCGCAATACGAATTGGCTGCCGGAAGAGACTGCCAAGGATACGTCAAGGCCATGGAATCGTTCGCCGGACCGATGGGGTTGTTGCCCGAACAAATCTGGGATGAACAGGACAAACCCGAACTTCACCTGCACTTCGGCAAGGCCACCGGATCGGCAACGCCGCTGATGTGGGCGCACTCGGAGTACATCAAGCTATTACGAAGCCTGCACGATGGTCGTGTGTATGACTTGATCGATATTGTCAAACAGCGTTACTGCGATTCGGATCGCTCCAATTCGCCGATCGAAATTTGGAAGTTCGATAGTCAACCGCTGTCCGTGCGCCGCGATGAACTGCTGCGAATCCAGTCGCGCGACCGGTTTCGGTTACGGTGGAGCGATGACAATTGGGACAACACGCACGAAGTAGAATCCGACTCGCCGGGATTGGATATTCATTACGTCGATTTGAAACCCGACCAACGCCACAGTGATCGCATTACGTTCACGTTCTACTGGCCCGACTCGGATCGTTGGGAAGGACACGATTTCACAATGGAAGTGGCGTAAGCTTCCAGCTTGCGAAATGAACGAGCCAGAGGAATAAGCACTCGGGCGGTTCAATTGGCGAGTGAGGATTTTCACAGAAGTGAATGACGGAGACACAATCATGTTAGAAACCTCCAACCGAGTCGTTGTGATTACGGGAGCCTCCGCGGGAATTGGACGCGCAGCAGTGCGTCGGTTCGCTGCGGGCGGATACGATGTGGGCTTGATCGCTCGGGGCGAGGATGGTTTGAACGCGGCCGCCGATGAAGTGCGTCGTCAAGGTCGCCGCGCCGTCAGCGTTCCCTGTGACGTTGCCGACGCAGAGGCGGTGGAAGCCGCGGCGACGCAAATCGAGAACGAGCTTGGACCGATCGACGTGTGGGTCAACAACGCGATGGCTTCGGTGTTCTCGCCGATCGCGGAGATGACGGCGGAGGAATTCAAGCGTGTTACAGAGGTCAGCTACCTCGGATACGTTTATGGGACACTATCGGCCCTGCGGCGGATGCGATCCCGCAATCGGGGCACGATCGTGCAAGTGGGGTCCGCATTGGCCTATCGCAGTATTCCTCTGCAATCCGCTTACTGTGCGGCCAAACATGCGATCGTCGGTTTCACGGACTCGTTGCGCAGCGAATTAATCCATGAACAAAGCGACGTTCATGTCACGACCGTCCACATGCCCGCGGTGAACACGCCGCAGTTTTCGTGGGTGAAATCTCGATTGCCGAACAAGGCGCAACCGGTTCCGCCGATCTACCAGCCCGAAGTGGCGGCAGATGCGATTTACTTTGCCGCTCATCATCGTCGCCGCGAGCTGTGGGTTGCGTACTCGGCCGTACAGGCGATCATGGGTCAAAAGATTGCGCCCGGTTTCGCGGATAAGTATCTCGCCGAAAACGGCTTTGCGTCACAGCAAACATCCGAACCGCGTGACGCCGACCAACCCGATAATCTCTGGTCGCCGGTAGACGGGCTAGGTGGCGGCGATCACGGAGCGCACGGCAATTTTGATGAACGTGCGCGCTGGCACAGCCCGCTGTTGTCCGTCGTCAAAACGGTTCCGGGTCGCCAGTTGGCGATCCTGGGAGCGGGGGCTGGGATTGTGGCATTGATTGGTGCCCGATTGTTTTCCGCCCACGGAAAAGCGATGAATTCTTGATCCGTCAACTTGCTTTAAACGATCACGTGACAACATTTACAAGTAGGGACAGTAAATTCCTGCCGCATCCCAGAAGGCGTGTGGCAGCGGGATAAGGATCAACGCGAGGATCAGAAACGTCGCGTACCCGACCCAGCGGCGGGCCGGTGTGATCGGCGTTAAATCATTCAGCGGCGGAGTGCTGCGACCGGCAATGAAAAAGACGATGATTGCCCAGAGCAGCAATCCGGGCCAAACGAAGATGGCCAGCAAGAATAGCGACCACATCGCCACACTGCTGATCGTCTCACCGACACGGCGACCGAACATGGCCCGTGCCATGTGCCCACCGTCGAGTTGTCCAATCGGGAGCAGGTTCAGCGCCGTGACGAGCAAACCAAGCCAGCCCGCAAATGCCAGAGGACTGAGCCGTAGCATGTAGCCGTATTCAAGCTGTTCGCCAATGGCCAGCTTCGATATCAACGCAAACAACAGCGATGATCCGACCGAAGTACCGCCTAACAGGCCCGGCGAGGGTCCGGTGTTCGGCGCGAGTACGTCCGAATTGAGAAGCCCGATCAACAGTGCCGGAATGGCCACGACCAATCCAGCCAGCGGCCCGGCTACGGCCACATCGAACAGGGATCGCCGATTCTCTGTCGGCGACTTCATTTGAATGAACGCTCCAAATGTTCCGAGCGCGAAGGGCACCGGGATGAAGAATGGCGGAGAAACGTCAATACCGTGCCGCCGCGCCGTAAAGAAGTGTCCCAGTTCATGCACGCCAAGGATGAGCAAGAGGCCAATCGAATAGGGGAGGCCGACCATAAACCGCGCGGGTTCTTCGAGCAGATTGACACCCTGATGCATCGCTCCGGCCCAGGTCGTCGTCAGGACCGTTAACCCAAACAGCAGCCAGTGAAGCCAGGGCCGAGAGGGACGCTCCAGGGTCGCTTGCTCGACCGCTTTGGGCAGCAGGAGAATCGCCGCGCCAAATTGCTCGTCCTGCTGAAGCAGCGGAACGATCTGATCAGACAGCTCCGATTCCAAACGGGCAAAAGCGGCTTCCGAAGATTCTTTCAGTCGCCCTCGAAAAGCCCGCACCCCCTCTTGTTCAGTTGCGATCTGCACGTCCATCAACTGACGCAACAGTTCGGGCTGTTCCTCTGGCGGCAACATCCTCGGACCGGTCGGTTGAAGCTCGGCAGTAGCAACAACTGTCGAGCTGACCACCATCATCCACACCATCCAAAAGCACATCAACAGGATCAACCAGAACCACAAACCACCCGTCAGCATTGTTCCGCCGGGCAATGCCAGTAACACGACAAGCGGGTCCAGCAGACAAATTGCCAATAGCACTTGCAACCAGATGACTGATGATTTGGTTTCGTTCATGTCTTAATTTCCCTTCACTAAATGTTCGTGACTTTCTCGTATTTCGGGCGAGGTTTGCCTGAAAAGTCAGACGCGAGCGGCAGCAATGAAATTACCCACAACACGTAGGCGAGTCTCTCCGAGACTCGCAACCGGTGTCTCGCAGAGACACCGCTACGTGATACAACAACGGATGCGATCGTCGTCCCATACCTTCGCGCACATGCCGCAAGGCTGAATTGAACCTTTGCAAGTTACATACCACGCAGGGTTTCAATGGACGGCGCGATTCCTTCTGGCCGAACGGTTGATGAACGGCCCCGGCGGGTTTAGGCCCGTTCCGTACTGATTGGATTCTTGCTCATCGGGGACCGAATTTCGCGAAGATCGCGGACGGACTCGGCGATACTCTTGCCGGTGGCGTAGATCGCCGAGCCGGCGACGAGAAGATCGGCACCGGAGTCAATCGCATGCGCCGCCGTGTCGGCGTTGATTCCTCCATCGACCGTCAATTGACAACAAAGTTTCTCGCGTTCGATTCGCTGGCGCAGACGCTCAAGTTTGGGCAGCGTTTCAGGTAGGAATTTCTGGCCACCGAAGCCCGGATTGACGGTCATGATCAAAACAACATCCAACAGCGGAAGTACCTCGTCGATCACCATCGGCGATGTCGCCGGATTGATTGCCACACCGACGTCGCAACCGGTCGAACGCACCGAATCAATCGTACGGTGCAAGTGCCAGTCGCCTTCCGCGTGGACGATCAATCGCGATGCACCGGCGCTCGCGAATGACTCGGTGAACTGATTGCCGTCGGTGACCATCAAATGAACGTCGATCGGCAATTGGGTGTGCTTGCGTACGGCGCGAACCACCTCGGGGCTGAAACCGAGACTCGGCACGAAGTGGCCATCCATCACATCGACGTGGAACCGATCCACGCCCGCCGCTTCCGCTTGGCGAACTTGATCGTCCAGCGAACTCATGTCGGCGGAAAGGATCGAGGCCGCGAGTTGCCAATCTGTCATCGCTTTGTCTCTTGCATTGAATGAAAACCGCTAGTTCAAGATGTGGTTGGTTGGTTTGATGGGCGGCGGGATCTGTTCGGGCTCGTGATCGGACAGTTGTCGCACGTTAATTTCAATCATTCGCGTCAACTGCAGCAGTGGCAAATGATTGGCCTCCGTTCCGAACGGTTGTTCGACTTCGTCACCGACCGCGTCCAAACCGAGAAATGCGTAGGCCACCAAGCCGACCACGATCGGAGTGAGTAAACCCACCGTATCATGCAATCCACAGGGTAATGCCAGGCAATACAGCAGCACGGTGCGATGCGTCAGAACGCTGTAGGTATAAGGAATCGGCGTGCTCTTGATTCGTTCGCATCCGCCTTGGATGGAAAGCATCTCGGTTAGGTTCGTGTGCAACAACGGGACGTGGAACTTGTCCAACCAACCTTCGCGATAGGCTCGATTGATCTGCCTAGCGATCTGGTCGGCAATGCCCGCCGGAACATTTTCCTGTCCGAGCGAACGACTGATTTCCTGATCGGTTCCCAATAGTTGCCATAGTTCCTCCGATGCGTCGGTGTCGCGAAGCCGATGTCGTAGCGCATTGATGTAGGCAACGATCAGCATCACCATATCGTGCTGAAAAACTTTGACTTCGTGTCCATCGTCTTCGCTTTGAATCAGTGTATTGATCTGCATGGTGAAACTACGACACACGTTCACCATTCGCCCCCACAACTTACGGCCTTCCCAATAGCGATCATACGCGGCACTGTTACGAAAACCGAGAAAGATCGCCAGGGCTAAACCGATGACGGTGAAGGGCGCAGCCGTCAGGGAATATTTATGGGCCGGATCACCCAAAGAGAACCCGGTGATGGCCAAAGAAAACAGAAATACCACAAGGATTCGCGGCCAGATGCGGCTGACGGTCGTTCCGCGGACTGCGAAAATCATTCGCAGCCAACTCGTTTTCTCAGTGATGATCATCTGAAAATGTAATCAATTCCGTAGATAGTTTTTCAGTCGGTCGAAGCGCTGGGTTTCGCCGAGTGTGTACAAGTAGGCGGCCATGTCGAGGGCCTCCTCCGGCGCGACGTGCAAATCGGGCATGGCGGTCCCTGGCTCGATTCGTTTCGGATCGATTATCCAGTCAACGAGTTTGTCGGGCGAGTTGACCAGTGACCCGGCGATGTATTGTCGCTCGGCAAAGTCTACCAACGACGCCCCGACCAGACCACGACCGACCGACGGGATCACGTGGCATGAGCCGCAACCATACCGATCGAGCAATTTTCGTCCGCGCTCGATGTCGGCTTCGGCGGTCATTCGCGCTAAGCCCTCGTCGTCTTGCTTAACCCATTGAATGGGATTTTCGTTCGATCCATCGGTAGCGATCTCGTCATCCGAACTGCTGTTTGGTGAAATCAAATCCAAGGCTTCCAAACGTTGCCGATATTCCGTTGGTGTTAGCCAACCGATCTCGCGTAGCACCGCCACGATGCTCCAGGCATCTTTCTCGCTGAGCGACACGCCGAATGCGGGCATGCCACTCATTTTCAATCCATGCATGGTGATCCAGTACAACTGCCCGTCGCTCCAATGCGTCGCGGCGATGACCAATTGCGGTGGCGTGGGATTGATGCCGCGTCCCATTTGCTCCGGTGCAATACCAGGTGCGCCATGGCAGACCACGCAGTGCTTCTGGTACAGCACAACGCCCTGCCGGATCATGTCCGGTGTCGGGTCCGGCAGCGCAATATCGGGAGCGCGGGCGATCACCGATTCGCGGGCGGTTTGCTTCAGCGCTTGCCGGACGATCATGGCGTGAGGCTCGTTGGCTGCGATATTGTAGAACCCGGAATAGATGACCGCCACCGCACCAATCGCCTGCACCGACAAGACGACGACGATTGTGATGGCAATCGCTTTCCATCGCGATCGTTTCGGGCTGGATTGACTCATTTCAACGTCTCCAGGTACGACGCCATCCAGCCTGCTTGCTGCTGCGTGATGCCCATTTCCGGCATCGCCGTCCCGGGTTCGACCTGTTGCGGGTGCATCAACCAGCGGACCATGTTCTCACGGCGATTGAGCAAATTCCCCGCGATGTATTTGCGTTGTGAATACGAGTCGAGCGGTGGACCAATCGTGCCATTGGCGTCGGAGATGCCTGGGATGACATGACATGATGTGCAACCGTATGAATAGATCATCTTCTCGCCCATGGTGGTGTCACTGAAACTTTCCGGTCGTAGCGATTCATCCTCGACCGCGCACCCGGACAGTGACAGCCACGACGCCAGCAGCAAGATAGAAAGCGGGGTTGATGGCGCGGGTAGCTTGCCAGATTCTCTTCGATCGGCTTGCCGTTGTTCACGTTTTCGCGTGCGATACTCGGCGGCCTCCAGCGCCGCGGCCACCAGTAGCGAAACGGCCAACACGTAAACAACACCCGGCGGCATCCACATCACCAGCCCGGCCAGTTGTTGATCTTCGACCGGGTCCAGCCCCCACGGTTCGGTCCGCTCACCATAAATCGGGTACAGCAACGAGTCGGCCGAAGCCACCATCACGCCGAGGGCCATGGCCTGCATCATCGTCATGAAAATCAACAAGATCGCCGCACCGTGCGTCCGCCGTCGATTTCGGGCGAAGTCCACGACGGTGTACCAAAACAGCAGTGATACAGCAAAGAAACACGAGTGCTGCACGCCGTGGATCAAATCACTCACCAGGGTCGCTTGAAACAACGACGGCAAATGCCATATCCATAGAACCAATGCGTAGGCGGCCCAGACGACCAGCGGGTGACGCAAGAATGCGGCAACCCGCCGCAACCAGCCCTTACCACGCCACCAACGCAGCAATCGTCCACGGGTCCGGCCCGGCACCGCCCACAACCACACCAACAGCGGATCACCCAGGATGAACAACGGCGCGGCGACCACCATCAGAATCAAATGTTGAACCATGTGAACCGAGAACAACTCCTCGCTGATGGCGTGCAGCGGCGAGATCAACGCGAAGACCAACGAAGCGATAGCAGCCGTGAAGGCCACGACTTGCCAGCGGCGAACACCGTGATCTCGCCCCGCTCTGCGCCATAGTGTCCGCACTCCTCGCCAATACAATAGACTTGCGACCGCCAAACCGATCAGCACCCACGGATCGAACGTCCACTGCGTCCAGAAATCAGTCAGCCCGCGTGTCGGTTCGCGGGGTGCCCTCGTATCGTGCGCGTGAGCCGCCCCACCATGAGCGAACACTCGCGCCGCTGGACCGAGAAAGACTAACGCGAAACTCAGCGCCAGGGCCGTCCGCGAAACCATACCATGCGTCGCTTTTGATGTCCCCATCTCAATCACATCCCGTCAAGTAAAACGCCGGCACCCACTGAGCCAAAATCGCCAGCAGCGAAATCGCATTCAGGTACACCGCGAACAAGGCCATGAAGCGAGTCCGTGCCGCGCGATCATCCGGCTGGTCGTGGTCGGGCAATTGCGATTCAGGCCCGATACCACCGTATTGCTTCAAATGATGCCAGGCCCACAGCAGCGCCAGCAGCGTCACCGCGCCGCAGATCAACGTGGTGACCGCAACCAAGGCGTCAACCAGCGAGATCGACAGCACGCGTCGATCCGCCCAGCCGGCAACGCAAGCCAACCATGACAAACCGAAGACCAGTATTAAATGCACGAACCAAGCCGTCGTCCCGGCCAGCACCTCGAACCACAACACGCCCAGGCGCGGAAGTGACCGATCGCTTGCAGCTTCCTTATTCATAAGCACCTCGGTAGAATCGTGCGGAAAATGATTGATGCTTATCCACGTTTAAATCCAGTACGGCGACAGATAGAGCACCACGAACGTCAACGCCCAGGACGCGGCCAGGAAATACCAATACAACGCCAGAATTTGCACGGTTGAACGTCGCCAACGATTGAAATAACCCAGCCAAGCCTGCGCGCCGATCGGCAGCGCCATCAGCAATCCCGCCGCCGTCATCGCGATATGAAAAGCCAACGTCATTAGAAAGATGGATGCGTAGGCGTTCTCATCGTGGCTGAAGCCCGCATCGCGATACAATAAGATTTGCAGCACCATGAACACGGCACCCAACACCTCCGCCGCCACCAAACCGATCACCAACCGGCGACGCCGTCCGCGCGCTATCCCGATATCGGCCCAACCCATCGCGGCAACCGCGGCGAGCATTAGCATCGTCGTCACGCTGGAGAGTCCCCACTTCGGTAGCTCGATCCCGCTGGGTGGCCAAACCACCGCGCCCGCTCCACCGACCGGCGTGGTCACGCGATAGAAAAAGTAACTAAGCAGGAACGTCGCCATCGAGATCGCCAGGATCAACACAATCAAGAACATCGCCCACCATCCAGTCGAATTTAAACCGGTCGTATGCACTGGCAAGCCGTGCAACATCACCGGACCCTCATCGTCCAGGAACAACGTCGCCCGGCGAGGCCAATGCCATAGGGCGAGTGCCAGGGCGGTTGCCGCGGCACCGATCGCCGCGATCCAGTAGTAGCCGCTGATCACACCGGTGAAGAATGCCGCCAATGCCAATCCGACATACAAGGGCGTGTAGGTTGGCCCAGGGATTTCCACGATCGCTTGAGGCTCGGCATCGGCCACGGTCGTGATCAGGATGGCGCGATAATCGGTGGGAGATTCCTTCAGTCCTTTGACAGCTCGTTCGGTCCGCTCGTCGCCTTCATCGAATCGCTCTTGATCCCACAACGGATAGCGACCGCGAATGATCGGAACCAGGAAAAATGGTGGCGGGACCAACGGCATCGGCGTCGCCCATTCCAGCGTTCCCGCGTTCCACGGGTTCTGGCCCGCCTTTTCGCCATACCGGATCGTATAGAAGAAATTGACGACAAACACCAACGAACCGGCACCCAGCAGGAACGCCGCGACGGTTGAAACCAAGTTCAGCAGATCCCAGCCCAAATCAGGATGATAGGTGTAGACCCGCCGCGGCATGCCCAGCAAACCGGTCAAGTGCATCGGCAGAAACGTGGCATGAAAACCGATAAAGGTTAACCAGAAATTCCATTTCCCCAGCCGTTCCGAAAACAGTCGCCCGGTCACCTTCGGAAGCCAAAAATAGAACGCCGCGAACAACGGAAAGATCACGCCGCCGATCAGCACATAATGAAAGTGGGCGACCACGAAATAGGTGTCATGAACTTGCCAGTCAAACGGCACGATGCCCACCATGATGCCCGTCAATCCACCAGCGACAAAGGTCACGATGGTACCGATCGTAAACCACATCGCCGTGTTCCAGACCGGACGTCCGCCCCAGATCGTAGCGATCCAGGCGAATACTTGGATCCCACTGAACACACCAATCACCAAGCTCGACGCCGTGAAAAAACTCATCGACTGGAGCGGCATCCCGACGGTATACATGTGATGCACCCAGAGGCCGAAACTCATCACCGCGGTTCCCATGATCGCCATCACCACGCCGGTGTAAGCCACCAAAGGTCGCCGCGACAACGCGGGAATGAGCATCGAAATCACGCCGCTGGCCGGCAGGAACTGAATGTAGACTTCCGGGTGCCCGAAAATCCAAAACAGATGCTGCCACAAGATCGGATTGCCACCGAACTCCGGATGGAAAAAACGAGTTCCAATCAAGCGATCCAGTTCCAGAAACGTTGTCCCGACCAGCAATGGCGTGAACCCGAACAGCATCATCAATCCCATCGCCAAAACCGCCCAGGCGAGGATCGGAATGCGATTGAGCGACATGCCCGGCGCGCGCGTTTTCAAGATGGCGACGATGAATTCGATCGCCGTTCCCAACGAAGCGACTTCAATCAACCCCAAACCCAGCAACCAGAAATCCATCCCTTTGTCCGGCATATATTCCTTGGTCGTCAGCGGGACGTAGGCAAACCAACCTCCTTTGGGAACGGCGAAAAAGTAGCTGATGTAAAGAAAGATCACGCCAAACAGGAACGCCCACCAACCCAATGCCGTCATCCGCGGAAACGGCATATCGCGCGTGCCGATCATCTGCGGCAGCAGCAGCGTTGCGAAGGCAGCCAGCAGCGGCACGGCGACCAGGTACATCATCGTCGAGCCGTGCATCGTAAACAGCGCGTTGTATTGATCCGGCAGCAAGAAATCATTTCGCGGAACCGCCAACTGAATCCGCATCAGTAGCGCCATTGAGCCGGCGGCCAGAAATAACAGGAACACCAACACGAAGTAGCGTTTCGCGACCGGCCCGTTTTGCACCGCGCTGATCCCTTTGAGCCACGACGCCGGCGGCTTCCACGTCTTTCGCAATGCCTCAAACGTTTCGTCGTCCAACCCGTAACGCATCGCCGCGTTGTCCGCCGCAATCGACGGTTGAGGATCGGAAGTGATGGCGGCTGACGAGTGGTCGTCCCGCTCTCTGGTTTGATCCTGTTCCCTGGCTTCGTCGCTCACCGTAGCGTCTCCAAATAAACCAACAGGTCCGTGAAATCTTCCGCCTCCAGCGGGACATACGGCATTTTATTGCCCGGTTTGATCGTTTGCGGATTGCCGATCCAGCCGCCCAAGTGGCCTTCCGTATTGGGGATCGTCCCGGCGGCGATGGTGCGGCGGCTGGCAAAATGAGTCAGGTCCGGTCCGTCGCCCGCCGTGGAATCATGGCCGCGAATCACATGGCACTTCGCACACTGATTGTTAAGGAACACGTCGCGGCCACGAACCGCAACCGGCGTCTCCGGTGCGGCTGCGGGTTGTCGTTGGTGCTCCAACCACTGGTCGAACTCTTGACGCGATTCGGCGATGACAACGAAGGCCATGTTGGCGTGCTGGGCACCGCAGTATTCGGCACACTGCCCGCGAAAACTTCCCGCACGATCCGCGACGATCCATAGCTTGTTGGTTTTTCCGGGAATGGTGTCCATCTTTCCCGCCAGCGACGGCACCCAAAAACTATGGATCACATCATCGGACTTCAGCCGCAGCAAGACCGGCTCGCCGACCGGGATGTGAATCTCGTTGGCCGTCTCAACGACTGACCGCTGATCGCCCGCATTGGTCGGCTGCGAGTCATCCGATTGCAGATACTTCACCCGCCACCACCATTGACGTCCGGTGACTTCGATCACGACCTTGGGAGTTACATCAGGATTCGCCAAAGCGCGAGTCGTTCGCAAGGCGAAAATCAACAAACCAATTAACACCACCGCAGGGACGATTGCCCCCGACCAAAGTACGAGACGATTCAGAAACGTGTCGGTCAGCGGGGCGGAATCGGACCGGCGGCGCAGCAGCGCGTAAATCAGCATCCCGGTGGACACCACCCAGACCGCCACGGAAACCCAAAACAGCAGCCACCACAAACCGCTGACCCGCTCGGCCCGCGGTCCGGCGGTGTCCAGTGCCGATTGAACGCCCGAACAGCCGACACACGCCCCCAACGACACGGACACCACTGACGCAATCATCAAGCCAAGCCGCTTCGCTGGTCCTTGCGGGGCTGATCCTCGCGGGTAAGTGTTCGGGTGGGGATGCTTCATATTTAAGTCCGTTCGGAAATGAAAAGTCGCCCAATCGCTCCGCCGATCGGAACCTCTGCGCCGATCGGAACATTCATGGCGAACCGGCGAACCGGCGAAGCGGTTCGGCGACTATCAGAACTCAATCACGTGCGAGCAAATTTCGGGCCAACGACAGCATACCCCGGCGCGGTATTTGCTGCAGCAGGGATGTTTTGATCGCTAGCCAAGTCCAGGAGTGCAATCGAAATGATGGGATCACGCGGTGTTACCCGGCCGATGGCCGAAATGAAGTATCATTCGGATGACGATGGCGCACCCGATAACGGATCGGAGGGCCATGACATGATGTCCGACGACGATCGCCGTTCGATGCTGAAGATGCATCACCAGCAGACATTATGGATCTACTGGACCTTGCCCCTGTTGGGACTATGGTTGCTGGCCGCTCCATTCAATTTCGGCTACTTGAACGAGTGTTTATGGGTTGACCCAAGCGGCGGTCGCGGGCCTTGGTTCGCCGAACAGCCAAGTGCTGAACTTTCGTTGCTGCGCGCCCGCCTGATGACGATCAGTGATCTGGTTTGTGGCTTGTTGCTGGTCATATTCGGCTGGCGGTCGCTGACGCCCAATCGCCCGGTCAGTCTTTGGACGTGCTGTTTCGTCGGCGTGTGGTTGACATTCGCCCCGGTGCTGTTCTGGGCACCGACGGCCGCGTCGTATGTGAATGATTCCATCGTCGGCATGTTGGTGATGGCCCTAACCATCCTGATACCCGGCATGCCAAACATGATCATGTACATGCAGCACGGGCCGGCGACACCGCCCGGTTGGACGTACAATCCATCGAGCTGGCCGCAGCGCTGGATCATGATCGTTACCGGTTTCATCGGCTTCATTGTTTCTCGGTATCTCGCCATGTTTCAGCTTGGCTATATCACCTATGTCTGGGATCCATTTTTCGGATTCCAGGCGGGCACCGAGAAAGTGCTCAACTCCGACATGTCGCACAGCATGCCGATCTCCGATGGTGCTTTGGGAGCGATCGCGTACACGTTTGAATTCATGATGGGATACATGGGCAGTCCCGCGCGATGGCGAACGATGCCGTGGATGGTCGCGTTCTTTGGATTCCTCGTCGTGCCGCTCGGCCTAGTTCACGTGCTGCTGGTGGGATCCCAGGGAGTGGTTGTGCATGAGTGGTGTACGATGTGTTTGTTGGCCGGCATTGTCATGTTGCCAATGATTCCGCTGGAAGTCGACGAAGTGGTTGCGATGTTCCAGCATTTGCGACAAGCGAAACAGCGTGGTGATCATGGCGGTTCGCTTTGGCAAATCTTTTGGAAGGGAGGCAAGGCCGACGGATGCACCGACGCGGACGAGTCACCGGAGATGATATCGCTGCCGAGCCAACCGTGGCATGTGTTCCGGTCGTCGATCTGGGGGATGAGTTTTCCCTGGACACTGACGGCCTGCACGATAGCGGGTGTCGTGTTGATGTTTTGTCCGACTTGGTTTGGCATCGACATCAAAACAACCGCCGCCGACATCGGACACCTTGGTGCGTTGCTGATCGTGACGACGTCTGTCGTTTGCATGGGCGAAGTGATCCGCACCGGGCGCTATCTCAACGTCCTGCTGGGCCTGGCGGTTGCGATCGCTCCGTGGTTGGTCGACAACTCAACGACGAGCTACGCAATCACCTGCACGCTGATCGGAGCAAGTGTCGTTGCATTATCAATCCCTCGTGGTCGCATCACGCAGAGCTACGGAGCCTGGGACGCCTACATCAAATAAAAGTCGTCCGATCGCTCCGCTGATCGGCCTCAAGGCAACGAACCGACGGAGCGATTCGGCGACGATCAGGCACTCGTTCTCCGCTCGACGCCAAGCATCACAATTAGAATGGTTAATCTTGCCGGGTTGATTCTCGGAACGGGTCACGACACCTCTCCTGTGCCGATGTCCTGCCACATTTCAGTGTGTCGCAGCCATGGACAGAACACAAATCCGACATACGCAAGCAATAGTAATACGAATGCGGCAAGCCACAGATTGCGTTCCTTAGCGCGTAGGGTCGATAGCAGATACCAGATGAAGAAGTACCATGTAATACCCTCCAAAACACCGATCAGTAGATGCCAAGTTGACATGTGAGTCTCCTGGATAAATGATCTTTGCTACAGCCAATAGGATTGGCGACCGTAGAAATCGTACAAACGTTCTTCGTAACCCCGGTTGACGGGTTGCCCAGAATAATATTCGGGCGACCCTGACATTTCGCTCGGTCCTTGGCTTAGTACCAATAGACTCCGAAGTTACCCAATTGGATTCCTGGACGATTGTAGCCCGATCCATAACCGCGACCAAAGTTGCCATAATACGGCTGTCCGCCATAGCGGTAATATGAATTGCCGTACTGCGGACTACGGTACAACGGCGAGCGATATTGGGATTGGTAGCGGTTTCGCCAATCGTTGTTGTTGTAATTGTTCCAATTCTGATTGCGATTCCAGTTGTAGCCTCGGTTGCTGTAACCTCGGTTGTAAGTGCCTTGATGGCCCCCTCGCTGCACAACCAACATCGTGCCGTTTGACCCCATGGAAGGAACCTTCATCGAGAGGTCATCGCTGTCGGTACCCTGGGCTTGCCGACCGCCCTGTTGTCCCTTCAATTCGCTGATTTGCTGTTGAAGCTCGCGAATTTGGCGACGCATTTCGTCCAAAGTGTCATCCGTCAAACTGCTCTCGCCTCCGGACCCACTTTGCCCTGAGGCGGATTGCGAATCGTTGGGATACGTGAGGATGTGGATATGGCGCAGGAACCGCATCGGGGCTTGATGCACATGGCCCAACTTCACCGGCATCTGCTGCTCTTTTCCATTCCGCTTGATCGTCAATTTCAGTTCGGAACCGGGCCCGGAATCTTCGACGCTTTCCATAAAGGACTGCATGTCGGAAACCTCCTTGCCGCCTTGTTTGGTGATCGTATCGCCGACCTGCAATCCAGCTTCGGAGGCGGGGCTATCACTCATCACTTGCTCGATTGACACACCCTCTTCGTCGGCGGGGGCCAGCATCACGCCCAGCCAAGCCTTGTGGCTTTCTGGTGGCTGCTCGGCTTGGGAGGCGAGCGTCAACTGCTCACTCATCTCCTGGCCCTCCCGCCAGAATTTCACTGAAACCTGCTTCCCAGCCTTCATTTTTTTCACCGCGTCGGTCAATTGCTGCGGTGAACTGACCTGCTGTCCATCAACCGACAAAATATAGTCGCCCTGGCGAATTCCTGCTTCGCCCGCGGGGCTGCCCCAAACGGTATCCTCGACACACACACCCTTGCCGGGGCACGACCCCACGACGACGCCCAGGGCGGGCGACTCCTGCTGAGCGTGCTCGGAATGGTCCGCCTCATTTTGGTGAGCTTGATTCTTATTCCCGCTGGACGATTTTGCACCAGAGGACTCCGCCTGCGCAGCCTTCTTTTGACCATTCTCTTGACCAGCCGACGGTTGTTGACTCGACGCGGGGCTGGAGACGGCGAGGGCGAGCAAGACCGCGCTGGCAACCGCCAGCTTTGACGGTCGAAAATGCGGAGTGAAATGGGATTGGGTCATTCGAGAATACTCCTTGTATTCGGGCACAACATCGGGTTTGAAAGTGGCGGCACGCCGCGACGGGCGGCGAGCAGTCAACGCCGATGTCTTCAGCCTGCAAACTGCGTTCCGCTGTGACCACTGCAGTAGGAACCATCTTACTTTTCATTCCTCACTTTTCATCCCTCAGCCATTCCCGCGATCACCGACGCAGTGTCGGGATCGCAGGCATCGTCGGCATACTCGAACTCCAGCGTGCTATGCTCGATCCCAAATTCGTGAGCAAGTGTTTCTTTGATTTCTTGCTTGGTCGCCTGGAGGTCGTCCGCGCGATCGCGATCAATCACGATGTGAGCTTCCAGTGCTCGGTTTTGCTCGTCGAGTTCCCAGACGTGCAGATGATGCAGTCCCTCGACGCCCTCGAGTTTCTCGACTTCGTCAACTAAGTCTTGAACATCTAAATCGACAGGCGTCCCTTCCATCAAGATTCGCATTGCTTTGGGCAGCATTGCGTAGACTTGATAAAGAATATAGGCCGAAAGGATCAGCGTCAGAACGGGATCGACCCAATTCCATTGCAACCAGATGATCGCCCCGGCACCGATTAGCACGGCGACTGACCCTGCCGCATCGACGATGTTGTGGACAAATGCAGCCCGCACATTGAGCGACCCTTTGCTCATCGCCCACAATAGCAAGGCGGTTCCGACATCAATGACCAACGCCAAGATGGAAGCGGCCGCCATCAACCAGCCTGTGATCTCTTCGGGCTCAAAGAATCGGCGAATACCTTCGTAGACCAGATACAAACCGATCACAGCAAGCAATGTCAGGTTAATGACCGCGCCGAGAAGTTCGGCACGACGATATCCGAACGTGAATCGCTCCGTGGCTTCTTTCTTGGCAATTTTGCGGGCGATGTACGCGATCAGCAGTGCGTTGGCATCGTTAAAATTGTGGGCCGCATCCGATAACAGAGCGACACTGCCGGAAAAAATGCCAGCGATCACTTCTCCTACAGTTAGGATGTGATTGATGATCACGGCCCAAATCAGCCGCAGGTCACTCACACCAGCCAAGTCGTCGCTACGGGTTAGCCCATGGCTGTGGCCACCCTCGTCGTGTTGTTGTTTGTGTTCGCTCATCGTTCATGGTGGACGAGTGTCGCCCATGCCCTTTGGCTTTTTGCGGATTTGCTGACGACGTTCTCAACGCCGATACTCGAGGAAATTTGAGCAAGTTTCGTGCCTCTTCAGGCAAATGGGTTTCCTCGCCTCGGTCAAACGGTCCGAGATATGCTCATTGATGGCTCAGCTAGCTAACGATTGCTAATCAAAATCCGCGACACGACCTGTGGATGTTGGTATCATGGAGGTTGAGCGACTTTAAGCGAATGCACTGGAAAAATTTATAGGTGGCCGCATTCAGTCCTGACTCCCGATCACGGAACACCGAAAGCACAAGGAACATCGCCATGACTTTGATTCATCTATCAACCCAAGCTTCGCTTGCGTTTGCTGCGTCCTTAGTGTTGGTGCTTGCTGGAACCGGCAGCGTGCAGGCCCAGCATGGCCATCACGGCGGGGGGCATGGCGGTGGTCATGGCATTGGCCACGGAGGGGGTCACAGCTTTGGACATGGCGGTCATGGCATTGGCCACAGTTTCGGACATGGACATGTTGGCCATGGCATTGGTCACAGCATCGGCCACGGAATCGGTCTTAGCATCGGGCATGGAATTGGACACAGTCTTGGTCACTCAGACGGGCACTACGGCGGACACGTCAGTCACTACTCCGGTCATCACGGAATTGGCCATTCCGGGATCGGGCATTCCTTCTATCCGCACATCGACGTCTATGCTCCGCCTTACTATTCCGGTTACGGCTATTCATCCGTTGGTTCGGCGCATGTCCACACCCCTTATTACGACTACTACACCCAATCGCCATCGACCGTGGTCCCGTCGGTCATCGCTCCGCCAAGTGTTGTGGCAAGCACGCCGAGCACGACGACTTATTCCGTGGCGAAGCCTGCCATTTCACTCGATTCCAATGACGCGGTTACAAGCGTCGGTTCCACTGAAAGTCGGGACAACGCGTATCGTTCGCAAGCCGAAGAAGCGTTCCGAAAATCCAACTACGGTGAAGCGGTGCGGTTAGCTAATCATGCTCTGGTTGAATCACCAAATGATGGAAAGCTGATGCTGCTGTTGGCTCAAGGATTGTTCGCCGTCGGGGACTATCAGGGTGCGGCCGGTGCGATTCATCGAGCGGCGTCGATGCTGAATCCCGAGGACTGGGGCTACGTCGTCGAAAACTATGGCAAGTACTATCAGGGCAACGGATTCGTTGACCAGATGAAGCGGCTGGAGAGTTTTCTCAAAGCAAATCCTGAAGCCGGTTATGCACGTTTCTTGCGCGGTTACCAATTCGGTTACCTTGGGCAAACGGATGTCGCCATCCGTGATCTGAATCGTGCTTTGGAACTAGAGAGCCGCGACCAATTGGCTGCCGAACTCGTCAGGCGATTCGGCGGCACACCGATCACAAATGCTCCCGAGCCTGCAGGGTCGCGGGACGAACCCATCCAGATGGATGGACCGCCACCATCTCTGTCATCGGGCGTGTGATCTCACGTTGCGATCGGGGTAACCGGCTGTCAGTGGCAGCAACCGTCGTTGCAACCACCGCCCGCGTCAGCGACGCGATCCGAAGGGCTGATGACCGGCGGCGGTAGGGTTGAGCCATCGACGGCAGTGGTGGTTTGATAGGAAGGTTCATAGGATGCGTTAGAAACCGACTGGTCCAGGTAGGCTTGGTACTCAGCGGTCTCAACAGGCTTCTTGGAACGCCACGGCAAGGTCGAGCATCCGGCGCTGGATGCCAGCATCGCGACGGTCAACAACAACGGCGTGGTTTTGATCAGTCTTGGCGTATTTTTCATTTTCGATTCCGTTGGCGGTTGGAAATTGAGTTCTGGATAGATGACTGAAAAAGGTCGCGGTCAGGCCGCTCTTGTTACTGTTGCTGAGAGTTTAACTTCGGCGTCAGTGATGGGGATGAAAGCGGCATGTTGGGGACTGTAAGTTTCGACACGGCCACTCTCGAAATGATAGACCCAGCCGTGGATGGCAAGTCGTCGTTCCTTCACCGCGAGGGCGACCGTAGGGTGTGTCGCTAGGTTGGCCATTTGCACAAGCACGTTTTCCTCGACCACTGCCTGAAGACGTTGCGTGGGGTCCTCGATTCCGTCTCGATCCAATTCCGCGAGACAGTATTCGATATTGAGGGTTGCCAAATGACGCTGCATTACAGGCAACCGGTGTAGTTGGCTTGGTCGCATGACCGCTTGCATCGCTCCGCAGTGCGAATGGCCACAGATGATCGCATTGCGGATCTTCAGTACGTCTATGGCGTACTCGATGGTTGCCGCTGCGGCACGATCATCGCTTATTCCGTCCACACCGTGGTGGGGAACTAGGTTGCCGGCATTGCGTAGAACGAACAGGTCGCCCGGATCGGACTGAGTCACCAGACTCGGAACGACGCGGGAGTCCGAACAGGTGATCAAAAGCGTCCGAGGCTGTTGACCGGAACGAAGCCGCCCGAAAAGGATTCGATGGTTTGGAAATATCTCGTCTTGAAATCGGTACACGCCTTCGACAATCTTTTGCATCAAAGTCTCCTCAAGGTAATTTGGTAAGCAGGTCGGTTACGCCGCGATGCGACGACGCAAATCGTTGTCGCTTTCGGAATCGACCTTGGTTGATTCGCTAATGCCATGGACCTGAGCGTGCAGGGTGCCCCAGTCAATGATCAACGTGCCGCCGGTTTGCTCGTGTCGCTGTGCAAACGACATCAGCAGGTCCATGCAGGCGTGGTCGATGTGGTCGAGTTGCTCGAAATCCACATGGACTTCTTCTCCGGGCGAGATGCGGTCGAGGGATGACGCCAGGACGGGCAGACGAAGAAACGTTGCCGCTCCACTGAGGTGCAGAAGGCAATAATCGCCTTCGCCATGAACAATGAGTGCATTTAGGTGCGAAAAGCGGATCAGCAATTTGGCGACGGACAACGCAATTCCGACGATCACACCTGTCAACAGATCAGTGGCAATGATCGTGCACAGCGTGGCGGCATAGACGCCGACTTCACTCCATCCGTAACTTTTCAGTCGCTTGATCTCTTGCACGTTGATCAGTTTGAATCCGGTGTAGACCAAGATTGCGGCAAGCCCGGCGGTGGGAATCAAGCGAACCATGGAACCCAACGCGACGACAAAGACGAGCAACCATGCTCCGTGCAAAATCGCCGACGATCGAGTTTGTCCACCGGATTCGACGTTGGCACTGCTGCGAACGATGACGCCCGTCATCGGCAATGCACCCAGTGCGCCACAGACAATGTTGCCTATCCCTTGAGCGACGAGTTCACGGTCGTAATCGGTCTTCACCTCCGGTTTCATTTTCTCCACGGCCGCTGCACACAACAACGTTTCGGCGCTAGCAACAATGGCGATCAATACACCCGCTTGCAGTAATACGTATAGCGGAACGGATTGAAGAAGTTCGAGCGATGGAAGTTGAATCGTGCTGCTCAGTGAATCGGGCATCTGCACACGCGCGACGGGCAGTCCCATCGTTCCAGCCATCACGGCTGCGACCACGATGGCAATCAGCGGTGCGGGAATCAGTGCAAGCCGTCGCTTCGCGAGCGTTTTCCATGCGATCAGGCACACGATCGCGATTGCGCCAATGCCAGCGGCGGCGTTTCGCTCGACCAGCGCGCCGTAGGCCGCAGCGGGAATCGAGGCAAGATTCGCCAGTCCGTTTTGCTTTGGCGCGTCGTCCAACATGACATGGAATTGGCTCGAAAGGATCAGCACGCCGACGCCCGCCAACATGCCATGAATCACCGCCGGTGAAACGGCTCGGAACCACCGTCCCAATCGCAGTGCTCCGGCGATCAACTGTAACGCCCCCGCGATCAAGACAACCGCGCCGAGGGCAAGCAGGCCGTGTTCATTGACCACTTGATAGACGATCACGGTAAGCCCTGCGGCCGGGCCACTGACTTGCAGCGGAGCACCCGCGAACCAGCCGACGACAAGACCGCCGACGATGCCGGTGATCAATCCAGCAGCGACGGGGACCCCCGAGGCGATCGCGATTCCCATGCACAGCGGCAAGGCGACCAGGAAGACAACGATCGAAGCCAGAAAGTCCTGCTTCGGTGACTTGATGATGGATGACCAATAGGTCGCCCGATGAAAATTGGTCATGTGATTTGTTTTGTGAGAGAAGAGCTTGGCGATTTGTTAAAGTGGTAAAGGGACCAACCGACCGCCAGCACTCCGTTGCTTGGAGCACACGGCGTCCTGGCCGCCAACGATCGGCTGGTCCACTGGGGAATCGAGCCACTGGCGAATCGAGCTGCCGGGGAATCGAGATCGGGCGTGCCGTTTGATGGACAAGCCCAACTCGCTCGTGATGCAACCGCTAGTGACTATGTCCAGCGTGGCTTCCACCGCCACCACCTCCTCCGGCGGTTGATGCGCAGCCGACGGACGTGACAACGGCCAAGGCGGCCACCAACATCAAACTAAAAAGTAACTTGGTCATATCGAGAATCCTTTCCTTCGATTTTGGAATTACAAAACTGAAACGGTGATAGTCCGTGGCAGAGTTGCCACGTTATCGGTGATTGCTTGGAGCGCAGCGAGATACGCAATATGCGGTTCACGATACGCTCGCTTCGTGTGAACCGATGCCGGGGCGGGCAGGTTCAATTATCAAAGCGCATGAATCAGCAGTCTTGTTGACCACTGGTTGATTGACGCGACAGAAGGCTCAGAGAGCGGCGTTCAAATCAGAAAACGCGAGAGAGTGGCGCAGCGTTGCTGCGCCGTTTTGGCGTGCGTCAAAGGCGAAGGCTGCGTCCGCATGGACGAACCATTGAAATTTGATGACGGAAGCAGCGTCGCTGATAACGCCGTGACACGCTCAGTCGCTTGGCGAACGACGATTTGATCGCCGCTGTTGATGGCTTGTTCATTCCGCTGATCGCACTGGCACTGACATGGGGAATGTTCGTCGCAGTGACAACCGAAAAGAGAAATCCCACATTCACGCTCGGCGGCGATCTCACTTGATTGCTGTGCCCGACTGTTGTGACAGCAATCTGATCCCTGCGTTGAGTCGCACTCGGTGACCAGTGCACCGCATCCACACTGGCTTTCGCCGGCGACCGTTGTGCAGGGGCAGATTGGGACCAACGATGTCGGCATCGCAAACATCGCCACCATCAGCCACATCATGGCTGTGCGAGCGATTCGTTTGTGAGACCTTTTCAACATGAAGAAGCTTCTTGTTGTTTCGTGGGTAGGAAGCGGGAAGCGTTTCAGGGTTGATCGGCATGGATGGCACGCTGGAACAGTCTTTTTGACGATGCCAACACAGAATTTAATGAACTACGCAATCGACGAATCCCGCGTCAAGGCTTGAGCTGCTGCCTCCCGGCAAAATCTGTACGCCGGACGAATCCAATCCATCTCGGATTGTGGCTTAGTTGCAGGCCTCCGCTCGGGTGGGTACACTAGGTAGTGTGGGGGGCATTGCGCCGCGGAATTGCATTCGACCCCGCTTACACCTCTAGGGGAGTCGATCAGATGAAATGTTTCTCAATGGCAATGGGGTTGGTGATGGCGTTTTTGGGATCGTCCCAAGCCAGCGCTCAGTGGGTTGTTCCTCACACCACGTCGCATGGGCACAACGTTCAACACACCACCACCCACAACGACAACGTTCGACACGGGGGGCACGTCGATGCGGTTCCACACACGACGATGCACGTCGATCGTGTTCAGCACACGCAGACACATGTCGATCATGTCACACCACATGGCAGTCACCCGATTGCTACGCAGCCGTACCAGACCCAGCGATATTACTCGGCACGCCCGGTGATTCAGCAGGGGACGATTGTTCGGCAAGGCTATTTGCAACCGAGCTATCCTCAGGGTCAGTACGTTCAACAGCAAGGTTATGTCCAGCAGGGTTATCCACAGCAGCGGATTGTCTATTCCAGTCAGGGCCAAACGCACATTCACAATGGCGTGCAACAGTCTGGATACGTTCAACCTTACCAGTCTTTCCGCCCCAGTTTTCAGCAGTCGCACCTGCATACTCAAACCCACACCGATCAGGTTCCTCACACCACAACGCACACCGATTACCGGCAACATGGTGGACACATCGACGCGACGCCTCGCACAACGACGCATGTTGATGCCGTCCCTCACACGACGACTCACGTCCACGGCGGCCATCACTGAGCCGATTGACGGCAGCGGTTCGCCGACTGCTCCGATGTTGGGCTACGATGCAAGGGATTGGAACGGAATCTGTCCTGCGCCCCTCCATCCGGTCTTGCGACTGATGCAATCCTCATGACCAGTACGTCGCTGCGCGGTTTGGTGTCGGATTGGGACGATTCTGCTTGAAATTCGCTTGTTGCGGAACCGATGAGTACCGCAGGCTGGTCGTTTTATCTATTTCAAGGAGGAATATTCGGTGACCAATACACGACCATTTCGTACCAGGGCAACCCGCGGCAGGGCAATCTCTACCACAGCGAAGCGGGCTAGGCGTCTGCTGTTGTTGTCCGCATTGGGCTTCACGACCGGCTGTCAGTCTCTTGGGCAACATATCGCTGCGACCCCGAATCTGCACCAAGCGACCGATGCGACCGCAGTGGCAGTTGCGACCAGCGAGCTGCAGCCCCCGGTCCAGCAGCCTCCACATCAAAAACCGCCCGTCCAAACCGTTGCATATACCGAGATCGACACTGAAAGCATTGGCGGTGACGGAGAAGATAGCAACGAGGACGATACGCCGATGTCTCTGCGTGATGCGATGTCGCTTGAGGACTCCGGGACGGCAACAGTGGCTGAACCCATCTTTTTGGACAGCCCGGTCGTAGATTTCGGCCAATCCGCGGGAATGACGCTGGAGCAATTCGAGTCGCTTGCCCTTCAAAACAACCCGACGATTGCGGAGCTGGTTGCGACCACGCAGAAAGCGGCTGGATATCGCACCCAGGTGAGCCTGCGAGCCAATCCGAGCATCGGATACCAAGCGAATCAACTCGCCGATCAGGGAACCGACCAGCACACGTTTTTCATTTCACAAACGATCGTTACGGCCAACAAGTTGGCGCTCAATCGCAGCGTGCTGAATGAATCCATGCGTGCTCAACTGTTTCACTTGGAAGCCCAGAAATACCGAGTTGCCACGGATATTCGCGTTAAGTTTTACGACGCTCTAGCGGCACAGCGTCGCGTGCAATTGGTCGAAAAGTTTCAATCCGTATCGGACCAAGGGCTAGAATTCGCTGAATTGCGGAAAAAGGCCGAAGAAGGCTCTCAGCTGGATGTCGTGCAAGCCAAAGTGCTGAAGAACGAAATCGACTTGCAATTGCGTCAAGCCAAAGTGCGATTTAATGCCGCTTGGCGTGAGTTGGTGGCATTCGCCGGAACACCGCAGATGGCACCAACCGATCTGCAAGGTGAGTTGCCACGAAACGAAACGCCGATGGATTGGAATAGCGTCGCGGCCAACATTGTCGTTTCCAACCCCGAGTACCAAGCAGCCCAGGCGCGGGTGACTCGGGCCAGAGCGTTGATTTGTCGCCACGAAGTTCAGCCGATTCCCAACTTGGATGTCTCGTTGGGTAGTGGTTATGATAACGGGACCAACAACGGCTTGATCAATTTTCAAATTGGTGCACCGATTCCGGTGTTCAACAAGAACCAGGGAAACATCTCTGCGGCCCGAGCAGAATATGTTCGCGCGTCGCGTGAAGTCGAGCGAATTGAAAACGCGATCAAGGCACGGCTGGCGACTGCCGCCGGAGACTTCGACGCCTCCCTGGCCGCCGTCGATCAGTATGCCAGTGATATTCTTCCCAACGCGCAAGAAGGGCTCGATCTGGCGGAAATTGCCTACAAAGCTGGCGAAACCGATTATGTCCAGGTACTGATTGCCCAGCGGACGTATTTTGAGACCAACCTGCAATACATCTCCGCCCAAGCATTGCTCGGCCAAGCCCGTGCCCGCATCGACGGCTATGTCCTGACAGGTGCGTTGGACGCCGTCCCCGACAACAGCGGCGATGACAGCCTACGGGGCTTAACGTTCAGTCAACAGTAGCCCGTTGGCCGTCTGCTTCGACGAGCGACTGTGGTCGCTAAGCCGGAGGCTTGGGAAGTTCAGCGAAAATTTTCCGCCGTCACCTGATCGGTATGGACCTTTTCGCTGTAAGATCCGATAATACCAGAAATCTCACTCTAGAAAGGCTTTTTGTGTCCGCCGTTTGTCGTCTCACCACCGTCGCCGCATTGCTGCTGCACCTGATTTTCGGGTGTTCGCTGCATCACGCTGCTGCTTGTGGGAGCCATGACCATAGCGGTTGCGATCATGCGTGCGTGAGCACCGATCTACCAAGTGTCCAGCCGAGTCATTGCTGTGGTCACGACGACGATTGCTCGGGCGAGGACGAGACGGTCGAAGCGTACGACAATGTTAGCCAATTGGTGGCTCCGTGTTGTGTTTGCGAGTCACAGCCTTGTGATGGAAACCATCCGGGGTGCCACGGCGAAGTCGAATGCAGCTTTGTGCCTTCGAGTGACGTCGTCTTCATCATCGACGCTCCTGTGGTTGCGTTTGTGTGCTACGAGCACGATTCGACGATGAGTTTGGTCAGGTCGCTCGCGGCCCGTCGATTGCATCAGCGATCGGCAAATGTTGCGACGGACTCGCTCTCCCACTGTGCTTCTCTCTGCACGTGGATCATTTGAATCGGGGAAGTAGGGAATGAGAAATAGGGAATAGGGAAACCGTTCTCGAACTCAACTCATTCCATCTTTTTTCCTCGATCATCCCTTTTAATGAATGAATCGCGGACCACGCTGCGCGCATTGCAACTCGCACTCGCGTTGCAAGTTCTCCATTCCTCATTCCCAATTCCCCATTGCAGGGTTCCCTCATGTCCAAATTGAAAAATTGGCTACAGCGTTTGCTTGGCCCTGTGTTGACGGTCTTCGCGATTGCAATCGCCATCGTCGTCGGTGGGTTTGCCTTCACCGACTTTCCGCAAAAGTTGGGGCTGGTGGCAGCGTCCGAAGAAGCCGGTCATGAAGGACACGACCATAGCGAAGGTGGTCACGACGATCACTCAGGACATGACCATGGCGAAGGCGGGCATGATGACCACGAGGGGCATGACCATGGGCACGAAGGCCACGACGAATCAAATTCGATCGAACTCAGTGCTCAAGCTCGTGCGAACTTAAAACTCACGACGCAAGCCGTCTCGGTCGGTCAGTTTAATGAATACATTGAAGTGCCCGCCGCTGTAGCCGACTGGCCAGGGCGAACACACGTCGCGATCACTTCACCTCTGACTGGCGTGATCAACGCGATCAACGTGTCGCGAGGCGAGTTGCTCAAAAGCGGTCGGCCATTGTTCACCCTGCGGTTGACCCACCAGGATCTTGTCGAAACTCAAGAACAATTCTTAGCCTCATTGGGCGAACTGGATGTGGAAAAGCGTGAGATCACTCGGTTGACTTCACTTGCCGATACGGGTGCCGTGGCCGGAAAGACCTTGCTCACACGCGAATACGAACGCGACAAATTGATGGCCAACCTAGGTGCAGCAAAGCAATCCATGCTGCTGCACGGTTTGACCGAAAGCCAAGTTCAAAGGATAGAGCAAACGCGAGAGCTGATTCGAGAGGTCACGATTTTTGCCCCCACGCTCCATGCCGATCGTTCATTGCATCATGATTCGTTGCATGAGTCGTCGACGCAGTGGCCGTCCGCAAAGTCTCAGCCACAAAGTTTGACGGTATCCGCCAGTGCAAAATTCGCTTCCATGCAGCCCCCGCCAACGGCTCATCCGGCACATATCGACGCAGAGTTCCTGGTAACCCAATTGGATGTCAGCCGAGGTGAGTCAGTCCAGGCGGGCCAGAAACTCGGGCAACTTTCTGACTACAGTCAAATTTTAATCGAAGGACACGCCTACCAACGAGACGGTCTAGCCTTGCAGAAAGCGTCTCAGGATGGAGCAATGCTGCAGGCCGTCATCGAATCGCGAGAAGGTAAGCCCGAACTCATTGAAGGTTTGAAGATCGTCTACATTGGCAACGAGGTCGATCGCGTTTCGCGGGCTTTACCGTTCTACGTTTCGTTAACCAATGAGATCGAGCGATCAGAAGAGATTGGTGGCCAACAATATGTCAGTTGGCGTTACAAACCTGGCCAACGGCTTCAGGTTCGAGTTCCGGTGGCTGGGTTTGACAATGCGATCGTTGTCCCGAAGGAAGCAGTGGCCGAGGAAGGTCCCGAGCGATTTGTATTCGTAGAAAACAATGAGCACTTCGACCGTGTCGCGGTTGAAGTGCTAGCGTCGGACTCCATCAGCGTCGCGATCAAAAACGATGGCCAAGTTTGGCCGGGACAGTCGATCGCCGTCAGCGGCGCGCACCAGTTGCAAATGGCGCTGAAGAATAAGTCTGGCGGTGCCATTGATCCCCACGCAGGGCACAACCACTAAGGAAATTGGGAATGAGGAATAGGGAATAGGGAAATGTATAAGACTCATGTTGAATTGCCGGTTTATCGCGACGCTTTTGATGCGGCGATGGAGATTTTTAGGTTGAGTAAATCGTTCCCCAAGGAAGAAACCTATTCGTTGACGGATCAGGTTCGTCGCTCGTCACGAAGTGTCTGTGCGAACATCGCGGAGGCGTGGCGTAAACGACGAACTGAGGCGTTCTTTGTGAGCACTCTGAATATCTCCGAGGCGGAAGCGGCAGAAACGCAGGTCTGGCTTCAATTCGCAGTCCAGTGCAAGTACCTCGCTAACGATACAGCCCGACCGCTCTACCTGAAATACGACGAAATCATCGCCCAACTCGTACACCTCATCCGAAACCCCACTCAGTGGATTTTGAAGAAGAAGTAGGAACCGTCACGTCGAATTCCTCTTTCCCCATTCCTCATTCCCTATTTCTTCCAAATGTTAGACAGAATCATTCAATTTTCGCTGAACAATCGGCTGATTGTTCTCGCGGTCGCGGCCATCATGCTCGGTGTGGGGGCGTGGCAATCGTTGCAGTTACCGATTGACGTGTTCCCGAACCTGAACCGTCCGCGCGTGGTGGTGATGACCGAAGCGCCTGGGATGGCTCCTGAGGAAGTCGAGGCGCTGATCACCTTTCCTCTGGAGACCGCTTTCAATGGAGCTAGCGGCGTTGAAGCGGTGCGTAGCAGTAGCGGTATCGGACTATCGGTGATCTATGTGGAGTTCGCTTGGAATACCGACATCTACAACGATCGTCAGATCGTCAATGAACGGTTGCAGCTTGCATCGGAGAATCTTCCAGACGGCGTCAAGCCGACGCTCGCACCGATCTCGTCGATCATGGGCCAGATCCTGATGTACGGCATGTGGAGTGAAGGCGATGTGACCGAACCGATGGAAGTTCGCACGCTCGCGGACTGGGTCGTCCGACAACGCTTGCTGACAATTCCTGGTGTCTCGCAAGTGTTCACGATGGGCGGTGGACGGATGCAGTATCAAGTGCTGGTTGATCCGGATGCACTGCGAACATTCGGCCTGACGATGGATCAGGTGCACGAAGCCGTCACAAGATCGAACCTGAACGCGACCGGCGGCTATCTGGATGAACGTGGTGCGAACGAGTTGCTGGTGCGAGGTTTGGGGCGAATTACCAGCCTAGAAGACCTTCGTCAAGTCACGATCACGATGCGCGAAGGTCGTCCGATCACTCTGGCCGACATCGCGAAAGTCATCGAAGGCCCGCAAGTGATGCGAGGTGACTCGTCGACCTTCCTGCGAACCGACGATGGTACTGTCGAAGGCGGACCAGCCGTCGTTCTGACCATCAATAAACAGCCCGGCAGTGATACCCGGGCGGTCGACACCGCGATCGCCGAAGCGCTGGATGAATTGAAGGTTTCATTGCCGGACGATATTCGGATCGCCAACGTTTATTCGCAGCGCTCATTCATCGACCGAGCGATCGAAAACGTCGTGGAGGCGCTAGCTGATGGTGGCGTGCTGGTCTTGGTCATCTTGTTCCTGTTCTTGCTGAATTTTCGCACCACGTTCATCACGCTGACGGCGATTCCGCTTTCGATCATTGCCACCGCGTGCGTGTTCGCTGCATTTGGTCTTTCCATCAACACCATGACTCTGGGTGGCCTCGCGGTTGCAATCGGTGAACTCGTGGACGATGCGATCGTCGACGTTGAGAACATTTTCCGGCGGCTGAAAGAGAATCGACATGCGGAGTATCCGCGACCGGTGCTTCGCGTCGTCTACGAAGCCAGCATCGAAGTCCGAAGCAGCGTGGTTTACGGAACGGCGATCGTGGTACTCGTCTTCATTCCGCTGTTTGCACTCGAAGGAATGGAAGGCAAGCTATTTCTGCCCCTGGCGATGGGCTACGTCGTTTCGCTCATCGCCTCACTGGGCGTTTCATTGACGGTTACTCCTGTGTTGGCGTCATTGTTGTTGGTCGGCAAAAAGTTCTGGCGGTTTGTCGTGCCAGTACTGTCTCTTGGAATTGCCGCTCTCGCCATGTACTGGGTCGTGCCGCGAGCGATTCACATTTTGCACCTGCCATTTGAAATGCCCGGCGATCCGCTGTGGTGGACGATCGCTTTGACGCCCGCAGTTTGGGTGCTGCTGCTGGTAACGGAATGGATGCTGGGCGGCGAGGAGGCCGAGGAGGGCCGTCTGCTTGAGGGCTTGAAGGGGATCGCAGGACTCGCCATCGGATTCAGCACAAGATTCGCGGGGCCTGTTCTGGGAGTGGCTGTCGTGATGGTAGCGTTCGCATTGTTTGCGGTGACGCAATTGGAGAACGATTTCCTGCCGCCGTTCAACGAGGGAGCCGTTCAAGTGAATGCTCTGCTCGCGCCAGGAACGTCGTTGGCTACCAGCAATAAGATTGGTGTCACCGTGCAAGAGCGATTGATGGAAATTGAGTCAGTCAAGTCCGTGGCTCGTCGAACTGGCCGAGCCGAATTGGACGAGCATGCAGAAGGCGTCAACGTGACTGAGATGTTCTTGGAAATGGAAGAAGGTGCCGATCGCGAGAAGACGCTGGAAACGATTCGCGAGACGATGGAGGACATTCCCGGTGTCGTCTCTAGCACCGAGCAGCCGTTGGCTCACTTGATCAGCCACATGATTTCGGGTGTGAAAGCTCAAATCGGCATCAAACTCTACGGTGACGATCTGGACGTACTGCGGAACAAAGCCGAAGAGATGAAGCAACGAATCGCCGGTGTCGAGGGACTGACTGACGTCGTCATCGAACAACAGACCAATATCCCACAGCTTCGTATCGAACTCAATCGTGCGGCGCTGAACCAGAACGGTTTGCGACCGGCCGATGTGATGGAGTTGGTCGAAACGGCGATGAACGGAACGGTGGTCAGCCAAGTGCTACTGGGGCAGCGAACCTTCGACCTTATGGTCCGCATGGACGAACCGTATCGCGAGGATGTCGGCAAACTCAAACGTCTCGCGGTCCCGCTTCCCGATGGTGGAATGGTGCCGCTCGATTCGGTCGCCAACATCTATGAAAGCGGCGGTCCGAACATGATCAAACGAGAACAAGTCCGTCGCCGGATTGTGCTTCAAGCCAACGTTTCCGAACGCGGCGTCGTCGACGCTGTGGGAGACATTAAGACCGAACTCGCCGAAATGGAGTTGCCGCCTGGTTATTTTCTCGAATACGGCGGGCAGTTCGAGAGTCAACAGTCAGCGTCACGTCGCTTGATGATCCTTTCCGGCGTCGCACTGCTGGGCATGTTCCTTGTACTCTACACCCTTTTCGGCAATGTCAACTTCTCCATGCAAGTCTTGGTCGCACTGCCCACTGCGTTCATCGGAGCGGTCGCGGCGCTGGTCATCACGGATCAAAACCTAACTGTAGCGGCAATGGTCGGCTTTATCTCGTTATGCGGGATTGCTAGTCGTAACGGCATCTTGCTGCTCAATCACTACATCCATTTGGTCGAGCACGAGGGCGAATCATGGACTCGCGAAATGGTGCGCCGAGCGGGCCAAGAACGGATGGCTCCGGTGTTGATGACCGCACTGACGTCTGGCATCGGATTGTTGCCGCTGGCACTCGCGGCGGGCGAACCCGGTAAAGAGATTCTGTACCCGATCGCGACTGTGATCGTCGGTGGATTGCTGACCAGCACGCTGGCAGAATTCTTCGTTCGACCGGCGTTGTTTTGGACGATCGGTCAGGGTGCCGGAAAGCAAATCGTGCGAGACCATTTGGAAGGGTTGGAGAGTACGGAATCCAGCGGCACCGTCCACACGCCTGCCGAACCAGTGGTCGCGACGTGAAAGATGAAACACTGATGCGAGGAACGGTTCCTCGTGCTCGCCCGCTTCAATGGGCAAATTGGTTTACCGTTTCGGTGCGTTGCCGAAACGTTGGTTGTTTGTTTCGAGAAGACTCCCACGGAGGAATGTCAATGTTGAATGTACGGATACTTGCAGTTGCTGCTTTGGTCGCGTCGGTCGCGATGGGCAGCGTGTTGGTTCACGCTAACGAGCCAAACGCTGCGGCAAAAGAACTGGTCGAATACCGTTTGGAAAAGTGGAAAACGACGCATGCCGAAGGTGACCAGGGCGACAAACTGGTCAAAACGCTGAAGACGCTTCGCTGCGAAGTGAAGGTCGGCTCGCACGGCGGTCACACCGACGTTAATTACCGCTGCCCGAAGTGGCAGCAGTTGGCTCTGAAGAGTCATAACGAAGCCCACCAATGGGAGAGCTGGTTGAAGAAGCACGGCTTCGAGACCAAGCACGCTCATTAAGAAATGGGGAACCGGGAATGGGGGACAGGAAACTTCGTCCTATCCCCCGTTCCATTCCTCATTCCCAATTCCTCATTCCCAATTAAGAAGAAAATGAAAACTCATCTACTCACGCTGGCCCTCGCTTGCACTACCTTCGTCGGCTGCTCGGAAAAAGACGTTCAAGTCTCTGAAGCGCCGGAATCATCCGAACCGATCGTGATGGATGAGTTGCCGCCGATGATGGACATGGGCGGACATCCCGAACACGGACCACACGGCGGTGAACTGGTCGAACTCGGCAAAGAAGCGTTTCACATCGAAATGATGCACGGCACCGGTGCGGTGGCGCTCTATGTGCTCGATGGCTCCGCAACCAAAGCGGTCGCGATCGAAGCCGAAAAGCTAACCGTCAGCCTGAAGCATGACGGCGAGGTGAAATCGTTCGAGCTTCCCGCCGACCCGCAGGCCGAAGACGAATCCGGAAAATCTTCGCGTTTTACATCCACCAGCGCCGAGATGGACCAGTGGATGGAAGCCGGAGCCGAGGGAGCCGTCATCTTGCAGATCAACGGCAAGTCGTTCACCGGGAAGATTTCGCACGACCACGATCACGAAGGACATGATCACGGAAGCCACGAAGGACACGCTCATTAAGAAATGAGGAATTGGGAATAGGGAATAGGGAATAGGGAATAGCAGCCTTCCCTATTCTCTATTCCTCATTTCCCATTTCCCATTTCCCCAGTCGATCGCGGTGTGTCACCGTGATCGGCAAGGTTCCCGGCCTCGGATACGACTAGCCTCGTGAGGCCGGGAATCGCTTTTGAATTGCTTCTACTATTTTCGACGAAATGGACTTCGATCGACACGAAAACAACTGTCACCCGAATCGTTTGCCATCATGAAAAAGAAAGCGTCTCCAAACTGGACCCTCATCGGAGCCTGCCTCGCGTCGGCGTTACTAGCCGGTGGAGCGGTCTATTTTAGCGTCCCTTATTGGTCCAGCGCATCGTTGGCTCAGGGGCAAGACTCCGCCGGTGAAGGCGGCGGCCACGGTCATGAGGGAGGCGAAGAAGAGAGCCACGAAGGGGAAGGCGAGGAAGCAGTTGTCTCGCTGCCAAAGGAGATGTGGGAGGCCTCCAAGCTGGAGGTTAAACCTGTCACTCGACAAACCGTCAATATCCAAACGTGGGCAACTGGCAAGCTAACGCTCAACGAAGACCGCAGTGCCAACATCTATTCCATCACCGAAGGGCGGGCACACGAAGTGCCGGTCAAACTGGGTGATCGCGTCGACGAAGGCCAGACACTGGCAATCATCGACAGCCGCGAAGTGGGCACGGCAAAACTCGAACTGTACCAAGCTCGGTTGCAGCAAAAGTTTGCCAAACAAGCCAATGATTTTGCCCAACAAGTGAAAACGAATGCATTGCAATTGATTGAGGCGCTCGACCGCAACGCGTCGGCGGAGGAAATTGAAAAAACGCTTGGTGACAAGCCGATTGGGAAGTACCGGGAGCAATTACTCGGTGCCTACACGGCCCTTGTGCAGGCACAAACGGATTTTGATCGGATCGAGCCCATCGCCAACACCGGTGCAATCGCTGGCAGACAACTGATCGCGGCACGGGCCAATCTCAACACCGCCAAAGCAAGCTTCAACGCGGTTATTGAACAATTGCGATTTGCTGTCCCGCAAGATGCTCTTCAGGCGGAGCAGGCTGTGCAACAAGCGGAGCAAGCGGTTGAAGTCGCAAAAGCAAAACTAAAAATCCTCGGTTACGACGATGCCGAGCTTGAAGACATTCAGCCAGACCAAAAGGGGGGACACATCTCGCACTACGAAGTCGTCGCCCCCTTCGCGGGATCCATTATCGCCAAGAACGTGGTGCTGGCCGAACGCGTTGGAACTGACACCGAGATGTTCCGCTTGGCCGATTTGTCAACCGTTTGGGTGCAAGCTGACATCTATCAAAAAGACCTGCCCGCGATCGCGCAGCTTGGTGACACGTTGACTTTTCGCGCACCGACGGCGAGCGATGGTTCACTGCACACGCACACCGCGAAGATTTTTTACCGTGGCGACGTGCTTGATCCAGACACCCGGACGCTGCGTCTTCAGGCAGTTGCCGACAACGAAGACCGGCACCTGAAGCCCGGAATGTTTGTCGAGATCGAAATACCGTCTCAGGATTCACAGAATATCCTGGCGATCCCCGAGTCGGCGATTCAAGAGGTCGAGGATAAGAAGGTTGTTTTTGTTCAGCATAGTGAAACCGAGTTTCGTAAAGTCCCAGTTGTCACTGGGACATTGTCCGACGGCATCATCGAAATCCGCCAAGGGTTGAAGGTTGGCGACAAAGTTGTCACCTCAGGCGGATTCGCATTGAAGTCGGAACTGATGAAGGGAGAGATCGGCCACGGTCACTAATTCATCATGATCAATCGCATCATTGACATCTCCCTGAACAATCGCATCGTCATCCTGCTGGGTGTCGTCTTGCTTGTCGTTGCCGGCATCTATTCGATGCTCCGGCTGCCAGTAGACGCGGTGCCTGACTTGACGAATGTGCAAGTCCAAGTGCTTACCACTTCGCCGGCGCTCGGTCCGGTTGAGATGGAACAGTTTGTGACTTTCCCGGTCGAAACGGCGATGAGTGGCATTCCCAAGGTCACCGAGATTCGCAGCGTCACCCGCTTCGGCCTTTCCAATGTGACGGTGGTCTTCGAGGAAGGTACGGATATCTATTGGGCCAGGCAGCTCGTCGGTGAAAGGTTGACCCAAGCACGCGCTGAAATCCCTTCCGACATCGGCGTGCCCACCATGGGGCCGATCGCGACGGGCATGGGTGAGATTTACCAGTTCGAGGTTCGCGCCAAAGAGGGTTACGACTACAGCCTCCAAGATTTGCGAACGATACTCGACTGGAACGTTGCGTTTCAATTGCGCGGTGTTCCGGGCGTCATCGAAGTCAACACGTTCGGCGGTGAACTGAAAACCTACGAGGTCCAAATCGACCCTAACGCGATGCTGAACTATGGCATCGCGTTGCAGCAGGTCTTCGATGCTTTGGACCGCAACAATGCCAACGCCGGTGGCGGGTACATCCAGCATTATGAAGAACAACGACTGATCCGCGCCGAGGGCTTGGTCGAATCACTCGATGATATCGCCAACATCGTTTTGGACAGCCGTGAGGATGGCACACCGATCCTCATTCGCGACATTGGCGAAGTGCAATTCGCACCGCTGCTGCGACAAGGTTACGTCACGCGTGATGGACGTGGCGAAGCCGTCGTCGGAATTGTCATGATGTTAATCGGCGAGAACTCGCGGGTCGTCGTCGAGGACGTCAAGGCGGAAGTCGCCGAGATTCAGAAGTCTCTTCCCGAAGGCGTCTACATCGACCCATTCTACGACCGCACGGAGTTGGTCCAACGTGCGGTCGATACGGTGATCGAAAACGTCAGCGGCGGGGCGATTCTGGTCATCATCATGTTGTTCTTGCTCGTCGGCGACTGGCGGGCCGGTTTGATCGTCGCCTCGGCAATTCCATTGTCGGCGTTGTTCACGTTCATGGCGATGAAATACTTCGGTGTATCGGCCAACCTGCTCAGCTTGGGCGCACTCGACTTTGGCATCATTGTCGATGGGTCCGTGGTGATGGTCGAGAATGTGATTCGCCAGGTCGGATTGGCCAAGCAACGCAATCCCGATCTGCAAAAGGCACCGTTGAATGTATTCCGCGAAGCCAGCCATGAGGTTGCCCGACCGATTCTGTTCGCCGGCGCAATCGTGATCATCGTGTTCATTCCGATCCTGTCGCTGCAAGGTATCGAGGGGAAGATGTTCGGCCCGATGGCGTTCAGCTTCATGTCGGCATTGGTCGGTGCGTTGATCGTCTCTTTGACCGTGATGCCCGTGCTCGCGTCGTTGTTCTTGGCGCGTAAGTTCACGCAAAAAGACCCATTTTTGATTCGATGGGCCAAACGTGGATACGAACCACTGCTACGTCGTAGCATGAAGCATCCCGTGGCGATTGTCTGTATCGCAACCGCGTCGCTGGCAATCGGCATCTTGATCGCAAGCCGCTTTGGGGCTGAATTCGTTCCGAAGCTGGACGAAGGTGACATGGCGATTCAAGCCGTCCGGCTTCCGAGCGTTTCACTGGAACGTTCGATCGAGATGACCACGGACATCGAAAAAACCTTGCTGGAAGAATTCGGCGAGGAGGTTAAATCGGTCGTGTCGAAAACAGGGCGTCCCGAGATCGCCACCGATCCGATGGGCGTCGAAGCGAGCGATATCTTCGTGATCATGAAGCCGCGGGAGGAGTGGCGTTTCGATGATAAGCAGGAATTGATTTCCGCAATGAGCGAAGCACTCAACAAACGCATCCCCGGAAACAACTTCAGCTTTACACAGCCGATTGAACTGCGTGTTCAGGAATTACTCTCGGGCGTCCGCAGTGACATCGGCATCAGTCTGTACGGTGACGATCTTGAAACCCTACAAAGAATCGGCAACGAGATCGCGGGGGTTGTTTCCCAGGTCCCCGGCGCGGCAGATGTGCAGCCCGAGCAAACGGGAGGCTTGCCGTACATTCAAGTGAAGATTCTGCGTGACCAGATCGCTCGCTACGGCATCAATGCCGGCGACGTGCTCGACGCGGTCGCAACGATTGGTGGAAAAGATGCCGGTGAAGTTTTTGAGGGTCAAAAGCGTTTTCCGCTGATGGTCCGATTGGCACCCAGGTATCGCGAGGACTTGGAGTCGCTCAAGAAGATACGCATCGCCGATAAGAGCGGCCGGCAAATCCCACTGGAGCAACTTGCCGAAATCACGGTTGGTCCGGGGATCGCCCAAATCAGTCGCGATGAAATCCAACGTCGGTTCCTGGTGCAGGTCAATGTGCGTGGTCGCGACCTGGCCAGTTTCGTGGGTGAAGCCCAAGCGGCAGTTGAATCGCAAGTTGAACTTCCACCGGGTTACCGAGTGACTTGGGGCGGACAATTCAAGAACTTGCAGGACGCGGTCGGTCGACTGTCCATCGCTGTTCCTTTGGCGTTGTTTCTGATTGGATCACTGCTCTACCTGACGTTCAATTCAGTGAAATTGGCGTTGCTGATTTTCTTGAACGTGCCCATTGCCACCGTCGGCGGCATCTTGGCGTTATGGATACGCGACATGCCGTTCTCCATTTCTGCCGGCGTCGGTTTCATTGCCTTGTTTGGTATCGCGGTGATGAACGGTGTCGTTCTGATCGAACACATCCGCGCACTTCGAGAGCGCGGCCAGGGAATCGACGATTCTGTATTTACCGGTGCCGTCGATCGACTGCGTCCCGTCCTGATGACCGCGACCACGGACGCTCTTGGTTTCTTGCCGATGGCGTTCTCCACCAGTAGCGGTGCCGAAGTGCAACGACCGCTGGCGACTGTCGTCATCGGCGGGGTGATCACGTCTAGCCTACTAACCTTGATCGTCCTGCCGTCGATCTACCATTGGTTCGAGCCGAAGGAAGAAGGCAACGAGGTTGACGAGGAAGTAACGAACAACGACCAATCTGAAGAGACAGCCTCCTAGAGCCCAATCCATGCCCCTCATTGAAGAATTTGAACGATCAGGAATTTGGCTATTCCGCTGGCGTAGCTACCTTCCATTCGTGTTCCTACCGCTAATTTTTGTTGCTGCCGTACGCTACCCAGTGATCGAGGCCCATCCGAATCTGCATCTGGCTTGGGGCATTTTCAGTGTGGGAGTTTCGTTGCTTGGTTTGTTCGTGCGCTGTCATACGGTCGGACATGCCGCCGACGGCACGTCGGGACGAAACACGAAGCAGCAGATCGCCGAATCGCTGAATACGTCTGGATTCTACTCGGTGCTGCGACACCCGCTGTATCTAGGCAACTTCCTGGTTGCCTTGGGGATCGTGCTGCATTCCCTTGCACCTTGGCTCGTCGCAATCTATGTGATGTCGTTCGCGTTGTATTACGAGCGAATTATGTTCACGGAAGAAGCATTTCTTCGGCAGAAGTTTGGAAGCGATTTCATTCGATGGTCGAGCAGAACACCGGCATTCATTCCGCGACTCAAGCGGTGGCGGAGCGCGGAACTGCCCATGAATTGGCCCAAGGTGATCCGCGCCGAATCAGCCGCCGTTGCCGTCATTGCTGTAGCCTTTCCGGGCGTGGAACTGCTCATGCACCGAGTCCAGCAGGGCAAAGTCGCCGTTGAAACCTCCTGGTATTTCATCTTGGCTGCAGGCGTAGTGTTGTACGGCATTGCCCGCTACATGAAACGCCGGTATCGACGGCGCGATTCGGGCAAGGTCGGACCGCGGGAGGCGATAACGTGATTCAAATGCACTCCCAAAGAAATTGGGAAGCAGACGAACGACGCCCGCTTCCCATTTTCACTTTCTCTATCTGCAATCTTCAATCGACAGTCTTCAACCTAGTGGTGTCCGCCGACGCCGACGTGCAGGCGTCCGACATCAAGATGGACACCGCCGTGACCACGGTAGGCTGGTCGGTACGAACGATAACTCGGTGCGTAGTGACTGCCGTAAGCCGAACCGTAAGAGGGAATCGCGTTGTAGCGGCGCGCGATTCCGTGCCCAGTAATTCCGTGCCCACCGTAGTAACCTCGGCCACCGGTGTAGCCGTGTCCGTAACTGGAGTGGCCTCCGCCATGACCCACGTAGCCGTGGCCGCCGTTGTAGACGTGACCACCGCCGTGATGCACGTCGGCAGCGCTCGCTTGGGCAGAGGGAATCAGGAATGTCAGGGCGGCACCCGCGAAGGCGATCATCAAAAAGCGTTTCATGGTTCAAATCCGTTAGGAGGAGAGGGGAGGGAACGTTTGATTCATTACGCAGGTGGCGTGCCAAAGCATGAAACCTCCGTAAAACACGGGTTTTATCCGTTTTTCGGCAGAGTCAACCTGACGAAGTGTATTCAATACGATCTACGAGTGCCGTCATTTCGGTGTCATCCTTTCGCGTCTTCGTGCCCAAGCATGGTGATCCGATGAGCGGACAAGGCAATGTTCGGCGGTCGCGAAGTGTGCGGATGCTCCATGGAATCATGGTGTGTCTAACCGTCACGATGGTTCTCGCCACGGCGCTGACTAGTCCCCTTTGCCATTGCCGGTGTGATGACATACCAGCTGCCGCGACGGGATGTTGCCAATCCACTTTGACCGCGACGTGCTGCGGTTGCCACTGCCTGACGTCGACGACGGTGGATGTTGAGAGGTCGACACCTTGCGTCCCGTGTTCCTGCTCTCACAACAGTTCGCCCGATTATGCAGAGTCCGTCTCATCGCTAAGGCCAGTTGAGCCATCAGCGCAATACTTTCGTTTGCCGCCCAGGCAACGCGTGACAGTTGTCTTGTCTCGCCAACCGAAGCAACGCAATGCGTTCCGGTTTGAAACATCCTCGAAGCTGTGTTCGCGGCTGTGTCGTTTTTTGATCTGAGTGACCCGCTCGATTGAGAAACTCGTCACGTCGCCCGGAATTGATTCCGGCATCACAACATTCACGGCGGAATGGTCCCGCCAACGCTTCAAGGATTTTCAAACCATGTTGGTACTTTCCAGAAAAATCGGTCAGTCGATCTGTTTGCCCGGTTCCGATACAACAATCACCATCGCTAAAGCGACTCGCAATCGCGTGAGTTTAGCGATCGACGCCCCTCGCGAGATTGCGGTTTCGCGAGGCGAGCTTTCGTCGCCCGACGATGAAGATACGGTCGTCGAAGAAGACATCGCCACCTTATGGCGTCCAAAGCCCAAGTCGCGTGCAGCGCAGACCGCTCCAACGCGTGCATGCACGCCTGAACCTGCAAACATCTTGGTGGCCATCACCAATGCCGATGAGCGCCGTCGTTACGCAGACGCCTTTCGCTCGGCGGGTTACCGTGCAAGCGAGGCCACCGATGGATTGTCATGTTTATCGGCGCTTCGATCCGATGCGTTCGACATGTTGGTCATCGACCAGCACTTGATATGGGGTAGCGGAGACGGGGTCATTGAGGTCATGCACCACGACACGTCGATGGAGCAGGTCCCTGTGGTGCTGCTGAATTTTCCTTCGCCAAACGAATCAACTGGGCGTGACCCCAACGGCCAGCGAGAGTTGCGTTGCGACGAGATTGTTTACATCGTGCAACGACGTCTTGCTGGAAGCGTTTGATGACTGACAACACGACCAAAGATCGCCGCCGCTCTTATCCGACGGTGACGCTGTTGCTGTTGGCTGTCAACGTGCCGCTGGCCGTTCTCGTCGCACTCCTGCTGGTGACTGATTACCGGCGGGAGATGCGGCGTGCGACGGATGCCCGGAGCATCACGCTTAGTGATGAAGCAAGCGTGATTGGCAACGCGTTGTTGCGTTTAAGTGAACCCGATGACGCCGTAGCCATCACGACGTTTCTTGAAAGCACTTGCGCAGAAACCGCTGGACCGAATACGCCGGGACACTGGATCGACGTGCGGTGGAATGGCAAGCGACTGCACACCCATACTGGCCCTGACAGCGCACAGAATACTGCCCCGGAGATCGGTCGGGTACAAGACGCGATCGTCGGTCGATTCTCGTCTGGTGACTTGCGAGTTGCTGTAACCGAACGGGCCGCTGAGATTCGACGCAGTGCGAGAGGGGAAACACTCATGCACCTCAGCGGCATCCTGGGGCTGGCATCACTCGCGGCCATCATCGTTGATGTCGTCTTGGTCCGGCTAATCGCCAACCCCACAAAGCGACTGACCGAAACGGTTGAGCAACTCCAGTCAATCCCATTCGAGATGGAACCGCTTTCGTTTCGCAGCCGTGAACTGAACGACCTGAGTTTTCAGATTGCCCAGATGGCGGAATCGCTGCGCCATGCGGAAGCCGACCGAAGCAGCGCAATGAGACGTGCTCGCGACATTCAAAATCACCTACTGCCGCGGCGTATTTGTGTTCCCGGGTTAGCGTTCGCAACCCACTTCCAACCGGCCGAAGAAGTGGCCGGCGATATCTACGGAGTGATGCAAATGCGAGATAAGTCGTGGGTGATCTACATCGCGGATTTGGTCGGCCACGGCATTCCCGCTGCGATCAGCGCGGCGGTTTTGAAGATGGTGATCGACTCGGCCGCCAATGGGACGACCAACCCGGGCCACATCATGAATCGCGTCAATCGGATACTGCCGCGATACCTCTCTGACAGTGAATTTGCGACCGCGGCAATCCTGCGATGGAATCCTGAAAAGGCTGAACTGTCTTGCGCCAGTGCGGGGCATGAACCGATTTTGCTGAGGACGCAGCAACGTTTGGTCACACTCAGCGCGACTGGCATTCCGCTGGGCATCGACCCTTCGGCTTGTTGGACAACGAGCCATCACAACTTGGTTCCCGGCGATCGACTGCTGTTGGCCACCGACGGTGTTGCGGAGACGCATAATTCCAATGAACAGCAGTTCGGTCGATCACGGCTGGCGGAAATGTTTAGCAACAGCCACTCGCGTGACATCGAAGACTTTGCCGCTCATTTGGATTTGGAAATCGAGTCACATCGAGGGATCGCAGCGATCGAGGACGACGTCACGTTCCTGATCGCCGAATGCCGCCGCATCGAGACAAGCCCGCAACATTGTCCGGAGAAGACTCAGTCATGAAGGAACAACTGCATCAAAAGGTAGAACGAATCGTCCATCGATTTGGTTTCGCAAACGTCCGCGTTTCCAACGGCAAGGCAGGACAAATCACGTTGTCCGGTAATGTTGACGACATCAACGACCGCGCGCTGCTGGTCGCGGTCGCCCGCACGACGCCCGGGACGTTCATAGCGAGATAACAGTAACCAAGAAACGAGGATCATCCTAAAGGAGAAAACCATGTTGAAGAAAATGCTGTACACGACCGATTTTTCCGACGATTCACGCCGCGCTTTGGCGTTAGCCAGTGCGCTCGCGGCAAAGCATCAAGCCAAACTAATCATTGTTCATGTCGCCGAAACAACCGTGCCTGTCGCTGTCCTACCACCGGCCGGCGCAACGGCGGCATTGCCACCCGTTGTTCCAACCCAAGACGAGCTTTTAGAAAAACTCAGTGAATTTGTACCAGATGACCCAATCGTGGCTTACGAACACGCACTGCTTCGCGGTGTCGCCGGTGAAGAAATTGTCGCCTTTGGAAGAGACACTGCGATTGATCTGATCGTGATGTCGACCCACGGCCGCAGCGGACTCGAGCGATTCCTGCTTGGCAGCGTGGCGGAATATGTCGTTCGTCACGCAAGTTGCCCCGTGCTGACTTGCAATGCAGAGGTTCAATGATCCACCGCAACTGCGATCGAATCGTTGTCCGTTCACTGGCCACTGTGTTTGCATGCCTGTGTGTCCTCGGCGTCTACGGCATCGCCAGCGGCCAACAACCGCGAACCACTGCGCAATTGCCGGTGGTCGACTCGAGTGCGAACGAAATCAAGAAATCTTGCGTCCATGAACCGGCGGAGCACGAGCTTCCGTTTTCACCAATCATTCTTGAGTTGGGAATCGTGATTGTCGTAGCCGCGACCGGACGCTGGGTTGCTGAACGAGTTGGTCAGTCCCCGGTACTGGGAGAACTGGTAGTAGGAATTGTTTTGGGAAACATTGGCGTCTGGCTAAGCATTCCTTTCTTTGTTCTTGTGATGAATCTGGGAGACGCCATCACATTGTTGAACGAAGTCTGGCTGAGTGGCGAGTCGGTTCAAGCGGCTGCGAATCACCTCTTTGCCGTGAATGCTGCGGACCAGCGCGGCGGTACGAGCCGTTTACTGGAAATCATGACTGGGCCAGAAGGTCCACGCTATGTCGCGATGGGATTTGCGATTTGGTTGTTTTCGGAGTTGGGCGTCCTGTTGCTTTTGTTTTTGGTGGGACTGGAATCACAAGTCAACGAGTTGATGCAAGTCGGCGGCCGCGCCCTGTCGGTAGCCGTCGCTGGCGTCGTTACGCCGTTCGTCTTTGGCTATTTTGCGAGTCAATGGCTTCTACCAACGGCCGAGATGTCCGTTCATTTGTTTCTTGCGGCGACCCTTTGTGCCACCAGTGTCGGCATCACGGCACGCGTCTTCCGTGACTCCGGCAAGTTGCAGTCACGCGAGGCGAAGGTCATCCTCGGAGCCGCGGTCATCGATGACATTCTTGGGATGATCATTTTGACTGTCGTTGTCGGAATCGCTTCGACCGGGAAGTTCAGCTTTTGGCAGGTCAGCCAAGTCAGCGTTCTGTCATTCGTGTTTCTCGCAGCCACCATTCTATTCGGCGGGAAACTTGTCGGATGGATGATTCCACGCTTCACAGCAATGGGCGAGCGACAAATTAAATTGCTCTTCCCACTGTCGCTGGCGTTATTCATGTCGTGGATAGCAAACGCAATCGAACTCGCTCCGATTGTCGGCGCCTTCGCAGCGGGTTTGATTCTACGGGAGGATCAGTTTTGTTCCGATTCACGTCACACCATAGAAGACCTCGTTTCACCGCTGGAAAAACTGTTTGCGCCGGTTTTCTTCGTCTTGATGGGGATGCAGGTCGATGTTCGGTCGATGACATCGCCCTCGACGCTGTGGCTGGCATTGATCCTCAGTGTGATTGCAATCGCCGGGAAACTGATCTGCGGCGTGGTGGCGGGACGTGGGATCAATCGTTGGGCGGTCGGAATCGGAATGATTCCCAGAGGCGAGGTGGGGTTGATTTTCGCCAGTATCGGCAAGGGACTTGGCGTCGTTAGCGGCTCAACGTTTTCAGCGATTGTGGCAATGGTGATCGCCACAACGGTAGTAACACCCGTCTTGCTCAAATGGTCGCTTACGAGAACAGACGATGACCATCGCGACGAGCCGGCTCAGGACGAGAATGCGGAACATCTCGATCAAGTCACTAAAGGACCGACGTGAGCCCCCACGACGGGGTAAACCCATTTGTTGACATTCGCCGTTTTCCAGGAACTCGCAAGAAATCCAATACGATGAACACAACCAACCAGTCATTCAAATGCCTTTCTCCTTCGATTCTATGCGCGCTTTGTTTGCTTTTCATGTCCGATCTGGACGCGGTAGAGCCGACGCCGCTGGACAGTGAAGCCGAATGGTTCTCCGCGAATCAACTTTCCCGTGTCGTGCGCGAGATGGTCACGGAGGCATCACCGGGAATTGTGACGGTTTATGCTTTGCGCGGTCCACGCATGACTCCTGCGTGGCGGTTGCGAGAAGCGACCAAGCAACTGCGGAAACACCCCGAGTATTCTCGTCAGCACGCCTCGCCTTCGTTCGAGTCGCCCGACGATCAAGGTTCCGGTCTTGTGATGGATACCGAAGGCTATGTGTTGACCTGTAACCATGTCGTCGAAGGTGCCAACGCAGTCTTCGTGCGAACTGCGGATGGTCGCAAAATTCACGCCACGAAGGTTGTCGGCGATCCGGTGACCGATCTAGCCGTGATTCAACTCGGCGACACCGATAAGTTGACGCCCGTTCGCTTCGGAGACTCCGATCGACTTCGTGTCGGAGATTGGGTCGTTTCGTTGGCTTCGCCCTATGATCTTGAGCGTTCAGTCAGTGTGGGCATTGTGAGTTCGACGAGACGGTGGCTATCGAGTTCTCCAGTACCGATGATTCAAAACGATGCGTCAACGAACCCGGGAAGCTCGGGCGGGGCTTTGTTGAACCTTCGCGGCGAAGTCGTCGGCATCATGGAAGGTTGCCTGAGTACAACGCGAGAGTTCCAAGGAATCGGACTCGCGACGCCCGTGAACGTCGCGCGAGAGATCGCCAACGAACTGAAAAGCCGTGGCTTTATCCAGAGAGGCCATTTCGGCTTTGATACTCAGCCCTTGTCCGCTGACATGGCAACGCTGCTCGAGTTGTCGGCTGATACTGGCATCTATGTAAAGCATGTTTATCCCGGTTCCCCCGCCAACGTCGCCGGATTGCGAGTGGGAGATATCATTGTCAGTTTTGATGACAAAGAGATTGACCAATCATTCGACCCGCAGACATTCACCGCTGATTCCACGCCCGGTAAGCGACACCGTTTTGAGGTAGTTCGTGATGGTAAAACCATTCAAATCAAAGCGGTGATGCGACAGGACCAGCCCCGGATCGACGAACCCAGATTCGCGATCGACGCTCCGACAGACGATTCATACGAGTACTTCGATAAAAATCTCGGGATAGGGCTGGCAGACTTGAATGAAGAACTGATTCAAGAACTGGATTTGCCAACGGATACAAGCGGTGTGTTAATCACTTACGTCGCGATGGACAGCGATGCCTATCGCGAAGGCTTGGCCGCCGGCATGGCAATTGCTCGTGTGAACGGTCGCGCGATTGCTAACCTTGACGAATACTGCGATAGCATGTCGAGACCGCGACATTCCAACCGGTCGCTGTTTCTACTCCAATCCAACACTGACACGTATCTTGTCCTGCTGAATACTGACCAGCGCGAGAAACAATGAACAAACCACTCCGGGCATTGGAATATGGAAACGGCGGGAAGAAGTTGAGGTGTCATCGGTGACTCTCACCTCTACTGCGCTTGGGATCGTGTTGACAGCCTGGGTTCCCGCAGTTTCGCTGGCTGGCGACGGTGAAAACCTCACCCATGGGCCGGTGTGGTGGTTGATCGGACTGTTTGCCTTGCAGGGAGTCCTCATCTGGCTGTTCACGCGGCGGCGGTATCTCGTCATGAAGGACGGAGAGCTGAAGCCAGCTTTTCTGGAGCTGCAACAGTTCAGCATCTTCCTGCTGGCCGGAGCGCTCGTTGCTCAGTTATGGATTCACGGCGAACCGGATGCCTATCACGCCACGATGAAAGATGTGCTGTGGACCGTACCATGGATCCATGTGGAAGTCACTCTGCACTTTCTTGCCAACGAAGTGTTGATGGCGTTCTTCTTTGGCATCGCTGCGAAGGAACTGACCGAGGCCACGCTGCAGCGCGACGGGCCGTTGCGTGGAATGCGCGGCTTCCTGCCGATGATGGCCTGTCTGGGCGGCGTGGTCGGGCCGGCAGTTGTGTACCGCATGATCTGCACTCGCGAGCTGGCGGGAGCGTGGGCTGTGCCGTGTGCCACCGACATTGCCTTCGCCTGGCTGGGGGCGCGAGCAATCTGGGGAGCGAAACACCCCGCCGTCGCCTTCCTGCTGGCACTGGCCGTGGCCGACGACTTTATCGGCATGGGAATCATCGCCGTCTTCTACCCGCAGCGGGATTTCAATTTCACAGGCCTGCTGCTGATCATCCTCGGCATGGCGGCCGCGTTCGCGTGCAACCGGGGCCGCAAACGGATGGCGCTGCTGGGGACCTGGCAGGCGTTCATTATCCCCGGCGCGATCTGCTGGTTCGGCCTGCATCTGGCGGGCCTGCACGCCGCGTTGGCGCTGGTCTTCGTCGTCCCCTTCATTCCGATGCATGATCTCGATCAAGGACTGTTCGCCAATGGCCATCACCACAACGATCGCGACGCGCTTAATCAATTCGAGCATGCCCATAAACCATTCGTCGATGTCGGCTTGTTTTTCTTTGGGTTGGCGAACGCAGGCGTCGCTTGGTGGGGAACCGGAGCGTGGAACCAGAACTCGACCGCCGTTCTGCTCGGTTTAGGCATTGGCAAGACGTTGGGCATCACGGCGATGACCGTGTTCGGTTTCCTGCTGCTGAAACTGACGCGCGGTACTGCCGCACTTCCAGTGAACGACGAAACCGGCGAGCGTCTGACGTGGCGAGATGTGCCGGTCATCGGACTTCTGGGCGCGATGGGCTTTACGGTGGCACTGTTTGTGGCCGAGGCGGCCGGCGGTCAGGACTCGCTCAAGCTGGGAGCGCTGGCGAGTTTTGCCTATCTCGGTCTTGCGGTTGTTTTGGGAAAACTGCTGCGAAACTCCACTTCACTCGACCATTGAATCACAGCAAGGCAAAACGAAATGGACTGGAAAATTGAACTGATGTTTGCGGTACGGGCTCTGATCGCAGCCGCTCTGGGCGGTTTCATCGGTTGGGAACGTGAATGGCACGGCCGAGAAGCCGGAATTCGGACCTACGCCTCGGTGGCGCTTGGTTCCTGCGTTTTTGCTCTCATTTCATCGCACATTCCAGGAGCTGATCCGTCTCGCCTGGCAGCGAACATTGTGACCGGAGTGGGGTTTCTGGGTGCCGGCATCATCCTGCGAGACAAGGGGCAGACCGTCGGATTGACGACCGCCGCAACCGTTTGGTCAACCGCCGCGGTAGGAACCGCGGTCGGCTTTGGGATGTATCCGTTGGCGATACTTACGGCACTCATCGTATTCGGAGTTCTGGCGGCGCATCATCTGCCTGGCTGGAGAAAGCTGTCTCGAACTCACGTTGAACACACGGCAGGGAATGACGCAGATTGTACGGAAGTGAAGGAAAGTAAATGACGATGCGGCAGGTTTTCACAAGCATCGCCCGGCGTAATTCAAGGCATCGAAGTAGGTCGGATAGGTTGTGCCGCGGCCGCGATGAGTATCAGCAGCGTGTCGGTGATCGCCAACTCGCTTCGGCTGAGAAGTGCGTCGCTTATTCAGAATTAGGATAACAACTCAATGAAACCGGTCATTGCTTACTTCGTGAGCAGCTTCGCACTGCACCTGTTCTGGGAAAACGCCCAGATGCCGCTGTTTGAGTCTGGCGATGCGCCGTTCTGGGATAGCTTTACGATGTGTCTGTGGGCGACGGCGACCGGAGATATGTTGTTCATGCTGACACTGTATCTGACGGTCGCGCTGATTCATCGCAGTGTTTGGTGGGCGAGTGACCGTTCGACTTACTCGCACCCCGCAACGTGGATCGTGCCGGTCATCATCGGTGTGCAGCTGGCGGTCAGCTTTGAACTATGGGCCGTTCACGCCACAGATCGTTGGGTTTACAGTTCCATGCCGATCATCCCGGTCATCAAGGTGGGACTAACTCCCGTGCTGCAGATGATCCTGATTCCATTGGCCGCGACCGTGTGTGGTCGCTGGTTCACGAAACCGTAGTTCCCACAAATAGAGTGCAATAGGAGACTGTTGACAGTGATCGTCACGGAGAAGGATAGTTGGCTACGAATGGTTTTTGCCGTTCACGGCACGACGCTGGGAAAAATATGGCCACGCGTACTGTTTGTGACTGCGTTCGCTGCGCTAATGACGTACGCATCCAACGAACTGGGACTTCACAAGTATTCGTTGACGACCGCACCATTCACGGTGGTTGGACTTGCGTTGGCGATCTTTCTCGGATTCCGCAACAGCGCCGCATATGACCGCTATTGGGAAGGCCGGAAACTGTGGGGCAGCATGGTCAACGTTACCAGGACGTTCGCTGTTCAAATTCTCACAGTCATACAAACAGAGAATGATTCTGACGCCGATGGCGTCAAACACCTTCAAAACGAGTTGATCGGCTCGATCCTTGCATATGTCAATGCACTGCGTCATCGCCTTCGAGACAGTGATCCGTCTGCAGAACTCAACGAATACATTGAAGAAGCGTCTGTTTTGGAAACACTGCAGCGGCAGAGCAACATTCCCGTGGCTCTCTCTCGGCACATCGGTGAGCAACTCGCAAAAGCAAGCAGTAAAGGTTGGTTGGACAAATTTCACTTGCCGTTGTTACACAACAATCTTACAGAGATGGTCGCGGTTCAAGGAGGCTGTGAGCGGATCAAATCAACGCCTATTCCATTTACCTACAGCGTATTGACGCATCGAACCGTCATGCTGTACTGCCTCGCGCTGCCCTGCGGTCTCCATGACACGGTGGGAATTCTGACACCGCTGGTTGTCGGCTTTGTGGCTTATACATTTTTCGGATTGGACGCCGTCGGCGATGAAATCGAGCAACCATTTGGCCTCGAAGACAACCATCTGCCACTCCACGCAATTACTCGGACGATCGAGATCAACTTGCTCGAATTGGCTGCACGAGACTCAACTGACATTCCGTCGCCGCTAGTTCCTGTTGGCCACGTCTTAAAGTGACCAAGATACAAGGACCTGCTATGAAAAGACAATCTTTACCTTGAAGCGAGAACAAATGAATAAGGTCAAAATAGAACTCGGTTTTCTGCTGCCCGGCGTCCCGGATGCCCGTGACGAATGCGTCGAGCGTATTCGCGAACGGTTGCGGGAGCACACTGGGATTGATGACGCGCATATCTCGACAGCCGACGAGAGCCAGCCAGATCGACTGTGCATCCACTTCAATCCGGATGCGATGTCAGTGGCTGACGTGCGACGAATCGCCCGTCAGGAAGGCGCGAAACTGGAAGAACGTTACGGTCACTTCGTCACACGTATCGAAGCGATGCATGCCCGACGAGCGTCCGCCATCGAATCTCGGCTTGGTCGCATCGATGGAGTGCTCGAAGCAGTGGTCTCGCCGGACGGTGCGTTGCGTGTCGAGTATGACCGTGAGGTCACGTCGGAGGGCAGAATCGCGACCGCTCTACGAGAATGGTCGCGGCAAACCGAGCAGCCACGCGATGACCATGCCGGTCACGACCATGACGAAGAAGGTCACGAAGACGATCACGACCATGCCGGGCACGGCCACGCCCACGGTGGCATCTTCGGACCGAAGTCGGAACTTGTCTTTGCGGTTCTCTGCGGCGCGTTCCTGTTGGTCGGTTGGCTGATCGAAACGTTCACTGAATTGAACGAATGGATTCCGCTGGGTTGCTTCGTCGCCGCTTACGTCTTCGGAGGTTACTACACCGTCACCGAAGCAATCGAGAAAATCCGGGCGGGCAAGTTCGAGATCGACTTCTTGATGCTCGTCGCCGCTGCCGGTGCCGCGTCGCTGGGAGCGTGGGCTGAGGGTGCGTTGCTGTTGTTCCTGTTCAGCATCGGTCACGCCTTGGAAGGCTACGCGATGGGGCGAGCCAAACGTGCCATCGAAGCCTTGTCCGATCTGGCCCCGAAAACTGCACGGGTTCGACGCGATGGTAACGAATCTGAAATCCCCGTCGAAGAGCTGGTCGTTGGCGACATCGTCATCATCAAACCCGACGAACGAGTCCCGGCGGACGGTTTCGTGACCGCCGGCGAGTCCAGTATCAACCAAGCACCGATCACAGGCGAAAGCGTGCCTGTCGACAAGCGCCCCGTTGATGACGCCACCGCTGCCGCATCCGATCCCGAGTCGCTTCCGCCAGAACATCGTGCCTTCGCTGGAACGATCAATCAATCGGGGTCGCTCGAAATCCAAGTCACCAAGCTCGCGAGTGAAAATACGTTGGCCCGCGTCGTCACGATGGTCAGCGAAGCAGAAACGCGGGTTTCGCCAACGCAAAAGTTTACCAAGAAGTTCGAGCGATACTTTGTCCCGTCAGTCATTGCCGGTGTCGTACTGTTGATGTTCGCACCGCTCGTCATCGACGAAAACTTCAGCGAATCGTTCTACCGAGCGATGGCGGTTCTAGTCGCCGCCAGCCCCTGTGCGTTGGCGATCGCAACGCCCAGTGCGGTGCTCAGCGGAGTAGCTCGGGCGGCAAGCGGCGGTATCCTGGTCAAAGGTGGTGAGCCGTTGGAGAGTCTTGGCAGTCTCGAAGCGATTGCTTTCGACAAGACCGGCACGTTGACCGAGGGCGAACCCAAAGTCACCGACGTTCGCACCGCTGACGGTGTCGATGAGACCGAACTGTTACGAACCGCTATCGCAGTCGAGGACCTCAGCAAACATCCGCTTGCCAAAGCCGTTGTTCGCGACGGAAAGAAACGATTGGGAGACGGGGAGTCTGGGAGTGGGGGAGCGGTTCCTGATGCGACTGATTTGCAGAGCATCACCGGGCGCGGCATTCAAGCGACAGTCGAAGGAGACATCGTTCACATCGGCAAAGACGATCTGTTCGCCGAAGTGGACGGCGCACCGTTACCAGACAGCGTACGCGAGATTGTCGAATCCCTCGAAGAGAACGGACGTACCACCATGATCGTCCGTCGTGGCGATCGTTACCTCGGCGTGATCGGTTTGATGGACACACCCCGTGAAGCCTCCAAGCGAACCATCTCGCGGCTTCGCGAGCTCGGCATCGAGCGGATGATTATGATTTCGGGCGACAACCAAAAGGTCGCCAATGCGGTCGCGAAGGAAGTCGGCCTCGACGAAGCCCGTGGCGACTTAATGCCCGACGACAAAGTCAACGAAATCAAGAAGCTGCAGAGTGAAGGCGGCGTCGCCATGGTTGGCGACGGAGTCAACGATGCACCCGCGATGGCATCCGCCTCCGTCGGCATCGCGATGGGAGCCGCCGGCAGCGATGTCGCCCTCGAAACCGCCGACGTCGCACTGATGGCCGACAACCTCGACCACTTGCCGCTCGCCATCGGACTCAGCCGCGCTACCCGCCGCATCATCCGTCAAAACCTCTGGATGAGTCTCGGCATGGTGGCGTTCCTCGTCCCCGCCACGATCTTCGGACTCAACATCGGCCCCGCAGTTGCCTTGCACGAAGGCAGCACACTCGTCGTTGTCTTCAACGCATTGCGTCTACTCGCGTACAAATCACCAAGATAGTTTCCGTGTCAATAACTCGATGCTAATGGGTTCGCTTTCTCACTTTCCAAGCCCACAATCAACTGTTTCGCCTCGGCAATCCCTCGTCGTTAGGCTTCGATGATTTCATTGGCTAGTTGCAGGATGCCAACGATCGCTACCAATTCATTGATGAAAGCTCTTGGCAAAGCGTCTTTATCCTGCCGAAATCCACTATCGTACCGGTGTCATCAGCTGGTCGTAGCTATCGACCACGTCGTACCGGACGTTGTCGCCGGTGATTTTGGCGGACTCGATTTTCTTAAGTTCAAGCGTACTCATAATACCTTTGGTTTCCGCGATGAAGAAGACGTGCTTCACGCTGCTTTGTTCGAACGCGCCTGCCCAGTCGGGGTTGTAGTTGACGACCGGTGACCGATAACGCAGGCGAGAGTTTTGGCGAGCGTGTCCGTCAATTGCGATCACTTCGTTCATTGACCCAAACAGAACTCGCGTCTTGCATCAACGTCAGTATCTCGTACATCAGCAAAGTGGAAAATCAAAAACTGCATCCTTAGGATTACCCATCGGAGAAATTCATTCACAAATTGGCTGGTGACCTGAAGGCTGATGAGGATGAGCTGTTGCGGTTGGCCGATAAGGTGCCGGCATCGATTCGCAAGCGAATCCGGCAGTGGCCGGAATTGTTTAGGAGGCTAGCGAAGATGGCCAAGAAGACGTCTGATCGGCTGGAGACTACTCTCTAGTCGGATCGATAGGGCGAGGCAAATTTTCGCAGACAACCAACAAGGAGATCGCATCGCAATGGGCGATACCAAGATTCGGTGAAGCCATCGACAGTGCTCGGTTGATGTTTGCTGTCGGGTCACGGGCGATGATCCAGTACGATGGATCCGAACTGGACAAGTCATTTGATTCGGTAGTGAATCATCACGTGGATGATTGATTCCGACGGCAGCTGCGGTCCCATTGACGACAAGGAGACTGCAAGAGAGGCGAAGTAGCATGCAGTTTGTTGAAGCGTGAGTGCCACCGAATGCCTCACTTTGATGACAGTCAGTACCGCGCCACCGACTACGATCTGCCGATGCTCTGTTCAATCCGGCCCGGTCACGCACCACCTGCCACTACATGTAGCGTATCTTGTGCGATTCAATCGCTCTACGCCACGGGTTCAACTCAAAACGAAACGAGTGACAGACTCCGACCCCCAGACAAACATGCCACCCAGATCCGTTGCCAGTCTCAAGATCGAGCTCCGAAAAGCCAATGATCTGTTGCAATCAATTCGCTTCGCATACGAGGGGGGGCCGGCTGCGACGAAGCAAGAACTTATCTTGTTGATCCTATTCGGCAAAATTCTAGTCGACTATCACGGCCATGGTACCGAAGCGTGGATCAGCAAACCAATCGACCGCAAAGATTTTTTCGTTCGAGCCGTCGATAATTACAAACCTTTGTTCCAGTCCAAACTTGGACTTGAAACCGGCGGCCAGATAGTCGTGACGAACTGTATTATCGAACTTGTTTTCAGCTGCTTTGAAGAGAAAGCGAACTACATCTGCAAGGATGGCAGGAACTTTGAGCGAGCCGAAGGACACCAAGTGGGGTATGAGGCCTACAAATCGGCACTACAAACGGAGAGAGCGAGGGAAGTTCTAGAAAAGTTTAGGGCTGGCAAGCTTTCCTCAAAATCTTCTCCTCTATGGTGGCCCACTCATCTTCGCGTTCGGCCATTGCTTGGCACTCGTGAGTGCAGACTGGCACTGATGCATGCGAGGCTATCCAAATGGATCAAGGCAAAATGCGGTGACTCTCCGCTAATCAATTTCTACCTCGACATCGCCTCGACAGCCCCTTCTCCGCTTGGCCTAATCGAAAAACGCTGTCCCAATCTGACACAGTTCCAGCTACAGCTAAACGCACATTACGAGCGGCTATCGAACTGCGGCGACTCAGTGTTCGTCGAGCTCTCCGAGGACGGCGTGCTCCGCGTTGTCGCGAAGCAGCCCGGGACTGCCGATGAGAGAACCTCTTCGCCGAAAGATGTTCCAGATCAGAATCTAGCAGGGACGAAAAACGTAGCGAAACGCGATCTACAAACGACTCTTGGCAAGCTCGATGACGAAGAGATCGGAGGCCGATTGGAGGTTGCTGACCTACTCCTTCAATGGCTGAAGGGAGGGAGAAAACCTAAGATGAGTTCCCCGGCCTTCATGGATTGGCTGAAGGGGAAGGGGTATGAGGGTGACTACGACGGTTTCAAAAGAGCCTATGCATGGGACCGAAAAATGAGAAGTGAGCATAGTTTTGCCGCGAAAGGCCCCAATAGGCCACCGCTGACGGAAATGATCAGGTCCCAGGAGAAGTGGATTGCTGCTCTAAAACTTGTGCAAGGAGCTCGCTTGTGATGTTCACAAAGAAATCCCGGTTTTTTGTTGAGCTTTTTCTTCGCGGTGATTTTCTACTCCAGTACGCCGACTTCTGATGAAGTTTTTTGTGAATACGAGGCTTCACAAAAAGAACAACAAATGTCGGTCAAAATTGCTCCCTAACGCTTCGGCACCGTGCCGAGCGAAGAGTTCAGACTCAGTTTGGAGCAAGATATGGTTTTCGGTCAGACGACCTCGGATCGCCCTCATCCACCACTGCTGACGAAGCAGGAGACGGCGAAACTATTCTCGACAACAACTCGGACGGTTGATCGGTGGCTTGCTGAGCAGGTGCTGCCTGCCAGCGCCAAAGTCGTCATCGGCGGCAGTGTCCGGTTTCGCAGCGAAGTTCTGTTGGACTTCATCTCGGATGCATCTGCTGAGGCGAAAGGAGGTGAGGCAGAGTGAGCGATATGATCAAACAATCGATGGTTACCCCGGACAAGGCTCACTCCCCCAAGCGAAGCAATCGCTCGGATATGGCGTCGAGCCAACTTGATCTGGCACGCGCGTATGTGTCGGCTGGCGTGTCGGTTATTCCGCTGAAGACAGATGGTACCAAGGCACCAGCACTCGCGTCCTGGAATGAATACCGGAAGCGGTTTGCGGCCGACGACGAGCTGCGACGATGGTTTCGACGGCCAGCAGGCATTGGGCTGGTGTGCGGCGTGCAATCGAACGGCCTGGAAGTCCTGGACTTCGACGAAGACCCAGTCGAGACCATGCTGGAGTGGGCAAAGATACTTCCCGAAGGCCTTCTCGATCGACTGACAATTGTTGCAACTGGTGGCGGCGGGTTCCACGTCCCCTACCGTTGCGAATCCGTCACAGGGAACACGAAAATCGCGATGGCCGCGGAAGGCGGCGTCTTGATTGAGAGTCGCGGAGATGGTGGATACGTCGTCGGTGTCGGTTCCGCAACTGGCGTTCATTCGAGCGGCAAGAGCTATTGGCAAACAGCAGGCGAGCCATTGCCAAGTCTGCCGACCGTCTCAGCAGACGAGCGGAAGCTGATGTGGATGGCGGCGGCCGAGTTGGACGAGCGACCTGACGCAGCTGACGAATTCGTCCGCAAACGTCGGGCACAGCTTAGACCACTGACCAAGCCTGACTCAGACACACCTTGGGGTGCCTTTGACGAAAGTGCCGACTGGCGTGAGATCCTCGAACCAGCGGGATGGACGACAACCAACGGAAAACACTGGACCCGGGCGGGCAAAACGTTCGGTACTTCTGCAGTCTTGGGAACCGCTAATAATGGGAACGAAATCCTGACAGTGTTTTCGACCAACGCTGGCGAGCTCTCGGTCGAGGGCACCGGCCATCGAAATTGGGGAAAGTTCGCGGCCTATGCAGCGCTTCACCACGAAGGCGATCGCAGTGCCGCCGCTAAGGCAGTTCTAGCAATGGGTTTCGGGAGGGCAGCACGATGAAGACTGAAATCAAAGTTGAGCCTCTCCCTCCACACATCGATGGCGAGCTAATTGAACAACGTGCGAAAGCAGAGACCGTTGCTCAGCCGTTCCCTCTTGATCTCCTGCCACGAGTCGTGCAGAAGTACGTCAAAGAAGGAGCTGAAGCCTGTGGTGCCGATCCGAGCGTTATTGCATTGCCGACTCTCGTGACACTGGCTGCATGCATCGGGACGACTCGAAAGATCGCAGCAAAGAGCACCTGGACTGCACCTGCAATTCTTTGGGGTGCGGTAGTAGGGAACTCGGGGACGCTCAAGTCCTGTGGCTATGACTTGTCGAGAGATCTGCTTTCAAAAGATGAAGAAAGATATCAATCAGAGCACGAAGAGGCGATGAAACGCCACAGGCTTGAACACGCGAAATACAAGCGGGCTCAAACCAAATGGAGCCGAGGAAAGACGGACAGCGAGCCGCCATCTGAGCCAGCTAGGCCATCCGCTCATCGCTTCATCGTCGACGACCAGACGCTCGAGAGTCTCGTCCCAGTGATGCAAGAGAATCCTCGAGGACTGTTCCAACTCACTGATGAGCTTCGTGGCTTCTTTGACGGAATGGGGGCATACTCCTCGGGTGGAAGATCAGGCAAGGACGAGTCCCGTTGGCTCTCTGTATTCGATGCTCGTCCATTCAGCGTCGATCGAAAGCAAAACCGCGAAAGGATCTCTGTGCCGATGACGGGAGTTTCCGTATCCGGAACGATTCAACCGAGCATCCTTGCTAACACTTTTTCGCCTAACCGCATTGCGAGCGGCATGCTCGCTAGGCTCTTGCTAGTCATGCCAGAGCCGCGGGCCAAGAAATGGACTGACAAAGAGATGTCGCTGCAGACTCGAAATGCGATGCGGAGGGTCGTTGTCCAGTTGAAAGACCTGGAACACCAAATTGTTGACGGTGCACCTCAGCCAATCGTCCTGAAGATGAGCCGCTTAGCCAAAAAGCGATTCGCCGAATTCGTTGACTCACACGGCGCGGAAACGATTCAGCATGACGAAGCACTTGCCGCTGCGTGGGCGAAATTCGAAGGGTA
>TARA_R110002073_G_scaffold336295_1_pt1 | contig 56997 bp, 45 predicted proteins | sample TARA_R110002073 | Tara Oceans TARA_R110002073 (sample SAMEA4397174) | marine metagenome | biome: Polar Biome; feature: [DCM] deep chlorophyll maximum layer (ENVO:01000326); material: water (ENVO:00002006), including particulate matter (ENVO:01000060) such as... | depth 40 m
CTTAGAAATTAATATTGTCGAGGCGCCAACTATGTTGACTTCTATCGGTGATCTCTACGAACATCGGCGCTGGCACAGGAGGAATTGCTGGCTGTGAAAACAATGGCGACAATGGGCTTTTGCAGAATGCGCCGACGCGTCCGTGCGAGCCGCCGAGTGATCGCTACATTATTGACATAGCAAATAGCGACGGCAGCCGGACAAGGAATTTCCAGGGACCACTGACCGATACCTTCGCCTGCATTGCAGAGTTGGGCGTGGCTGGTTGTGGGTTTGAGCAACCCTTGGAGTCAATGCGCCGTGCCCTCAACGGGACCAATGCTCAGAACCAGGGGTTTCTGCGAGAAAACGCCATGCTGGCCGTAATCTTGGTGACCGACGAGGACGATTGCTCAACTGAAGATCCCGCAATGTTTAGCACCGACCTTGCTTTGGACAATGTCGACAGTGCTCTTGGGCCGCTGTCTTCGTTTCGTTGCTTCGAGTTTGGAGTCACGTGCAACCCCGACACGCCGCGAGAGCCGGGGCCTCGAGAAGACTGCGTGGCTAGGAAAAACTCGCAGTATATGTATGATGTCGAAGAATACGCCCAGTTTCTCCGAAGTCTAAAGGGTCCTTTGGTTCCGGTCGTATTCTCGGCGGTTGCTGGCGTTGGCCCGGTCGCGGTTGGCAATTCTGATGGCGAGCCAAGGCTCGAACCTGCCTGTGGCCTCAACGGTGGCGATTTTGCGGATCCTGCTGTGCGCATCGCGGACCTGCTAGACCAAATGGGAATGCCCGAACCATCCTCGATCTGCGAAGGAGTGGACCTAACCGCGGCCGCCGAGAATATCTACGCGATGATGAGCGGACAGTGCCTCTTGAGTCAGGAGCCCGCGGAGTGCACCTTCGCCGACGTGTCGAACCTTGGCGAATTGGATGAGGAAATCGTGCAAGACCTGCCATCGTGCGACTCCGCTTCTTCGGTCGCCTGCGCGCAAATCGTTCTCGGCTCGGGCAACTGCCAAGGCACACTCACCGAAGTTGTCATCGATAGGCGAGGGACAACGACACCCAACGGCACCGTCGTCGTGGCCTCTTGCCCGCGCTAGCTTCGCGGCGGGACCCGACTTTCTAAAGAGCCTTCCGAGCCTGATCTGGAACAACATGCCACTGGCGACCTCACACCTGTCGTAGCGACGTGGAACAGGTGTCCACGGCCCGTATCGCGACCTCTTGACAGGACAGGACTATCCTTGTCAACTGAGTCGAGCAATGCAGATGGTGAGTGGTTTGCAGCGTGCCGAAGCGTAGGGAGCTGGTCGAGACAGAACAAGTGGAAGTTAGCCATCGAGGAGGATGAGACCGTTCCACGGTGCCCCAAATGCAAAAAACTCCGCAAGCCGCCAACCAAAGAGCCTGCCGAGCTGGTCCGGTACCGGGACACGTTAACCTCTCGAGACGCATAGGAGATCCGGCGCAACGCCCTGTCCCGTAAGAAGCACGGCACGTTCGTGTGGGCGTGGCCGCCGCCCGCTCGCACCTAATCCCGGAAGAAGTCGATGATGCTTCGCTGCCAGCGGCGGTGGGGCTTCTCTAGCAAGATTGCGTGGCCGCCGCCTTCGAGGATATTGAAGCTGCGCTCGGCGTGGGGCAGTTTGCGGTAGAAGGCGAGGCCGTCTTCTAGGCGGGCGTCGTTCACTTCGTGAGCGCCGTAGGAAAGCATGACGGGCATGGTGAGTTGCTCGGGCGCGACGAGGGGCAAGTGTTTGGCGAAGTCGAGAATGACGCCGTTTGGGCTGACTGGGTCAAGGCGCATGGACTCTTGAACGTAGAGGTCAACAACGTCTTGCTCGTAGCAATCTACGATAAAGTCTGAGGCGGCGCCGGCTTTGGTATTTGTGCGGAAGCGTTCGGTTGGGGCAGCGCGTGGCTCGCGTTTATCACCCCAGGTAAATCCTTGAAGAACCAGACGGCGCACGGATTGTGCGTGGTGCATGGCATAGAGCCCGGCGATTTGCGCGCCCCAACTCCAACCAAAGAGATCGATGCGCGCAACCTTTCGCTCGCTGGCAATCCACTCGACGGCGGCAGCCAAGTCTTTGGCAGCATCTTCGGTTCGCGACCAATTGCCCTCTATGGGGTCGTCTGAGGTGCCGTAGCCCTGAACATCGATTGCAAAGGTACTAAAGCCCGCTCGCACAAAGGCTTCCATCACCGAGTAGTCGCGAATCTGCAAATCAAAATCGGGCCGCCCCGACCAGGTGGCTCCGTGCACAAAGACCACAATCGGAGCATTGGCGATGTCGGCTGGCGACTTTTCCCAAAGGCGGATGCGCTGGCCGTCTCGAAGAACGGTGTGCTCGATGCCTATGATCGCTTCGGCTCGCTTGGCGGATTGCGCTGAAGTTGGCTTGGTGGCGACCGTGGCAGCCGGCCCCTCGACGTGGCTGGTGCTACCGCACGCTGTGAAGGTTGCCAAGGTTGCCGCTGTAGAGAGAACAAGTTTCTTCATGGCTCGAGAGCGACGCTATCGTTCTACCGAAGCGAATAGCAATGCCGCTTCGAATCGCATAGCGCCGTCGGCGGCTAAACCTTCTGCGCCATTTGCCTGTAGCGAGCGCCTAAGAAAACTAAAGGGCGTTTAAAAAGAGCGCTGCGTCGGCTTCGCTTGCAAACCAGGCAATGGCGCTGGTTTTGATATCGGTGGCAAAGATTTCTTCTTCACCAGGATAGTTCATGCACCAACCCTCTTGGCCCAACTGCAGTCCGGCGGTTTGGGTTCCAAGGCCGACAATAACGCCAGTGTTGAGATTGGCGTTTGGCAAGTCGAGGCCACAGGCGTGATTGCCCAGCCAAAAGCGTTTGCCCTCGGCAGTTCGCGATGAGAAGACGTGCGTTCCACCTGCGCCGCTGCACTCTTCGATGATGCGCGCGTCGGCGATGTCGACAACGTCTGCATCGCCTGTGGAAAGCGCCACTGAGAATTGTTCGAATGCACCTTGTGCGTCGGCGAACACGGGGCAACCACCCGCGGCACCGCCGTTCACCAACAGCGCAACGGGGCTTGGCACGTCGTCGGATTGCCCGCCGTCGTCAGCCTCGCCACAAGCGCAAATCGAGAGCAATAACACCGCAGGAACGAGATATTTTGGGGAGCGCATTTTGACGACACTAGCACGTATATGGCCAGCAGCAGCGCACTACGGCAACTGGCAATACCGCAGCCGCCCTACCCTGTGGTACGCCTTGCTCATGAAAGTAGCTACAACTCTCGCCTGTCTGCTCGCACTTGGTTGCGGTAGTTCGTCTTCGGATTCAGAACCCACTGCGGCAGTCGCACAAGTGCCCGCAACAGAAGTACCAGCGGAACCTATCGAGGCAGAAACAAATGTGATCGATGCTGCTGTTGCCTCCCCAGAGCGCCCCGAAGCAGACCGAGACAGAGATGCGCATCGCAAACCCGCCGAGACCATGCGGCTTGCAGGAATTGCTCCCGGAGCAACCGTCGTCGACCTAATGGGTGGCACTGGCTACTACTCAGAACTATTCGCAAGAGCGGTAGGCCCAGAAGGTAAGGTCTTCGTGCAAAACACCAAGTGGGTCTTGGAGAAGTTCGCCGAAGGGCCGCTCACTGAAAGGCTCACTCGGCTTGGGATGGACAACGTATCTCGCTGGGATAAAGACCTCGATGCCCTCGAGCTTCCCGAGGCCTCGGTTGACGTCGCCTTTATGGGGCTCTTCTATCACGATGCGTTTTGGCTCGAAGTAGACCGAGCCAAGATGAACGCGGGCATCTTGGCCGGCCTCAAGCCCGGAGGCATTTTCCTACTCACCGATCACCACGCCGAGGCCGGCTCCAAGGACCGAGACGTAAAGACACTGCACCGCATCGATGCGGAAATCGTTAAAGCCGAGCTCATCGCAGCCGGCTTTGAGTTCGTCGAAGCGAGCGAGATTCTGAGCCACAGCGACGATGCGCGGACAATCAATGTCTTTGATCCTGCAATTCGCGGCAAGACCGACCGCTTCGTCTACAAGTTCCGCAAACCAAACTAGGAGACACCAGGCCAGATCCCTGGCGCGCTGAACAGGACTCTGGCCCCAGGCACTTTGGTCCCACGCGAGTTGCCAGGGACCAATTCTCCCAGCCACCCCAGCATTTCGCCGAATTTGCCTATAGGTGGCCAAATTCGGTGTCTACGGGCGGATTTGGCTACTTCTCCTCAGGGTTTGTGTTGGGACTCGAAGTCCGCAGTGCTGCGAAGATACCTACATGTATGCCTTCCAGTTCTTCGTGATTTCAATGCATTAGATATGCCCGCCGGTCTGGCCCGACCTTTGCTCTAGGAAGAAGTCCCCCTTAGCGAAGCTCAAGGCCATCTCATGCGAAGTCAGTTCATCACAGCCATCGAAGCCCTCTGCAACCGTCGCTCAAAGCAGTCGTCGAGTATTCAGTGGTGGTACTCGGAAACCCGGCTGCCCCCACATCGAGCCGGCTGTTTCACAAACGAGAGCACGCGGGACTACTCCGATGAGGGCGAAGCCGAAACCCAAGAAGACGCTCCGGCTGCCAACGAGTATTGGTACCAAGTCGAAGCGGTCTAGCGGACTCTTGGCTGGTATCACTGGTGAAAACGCGGCAAACCTGCTTGCCTCTACCTTGACCGACACTGGGTCTCTCACATCGTTCATGTGCACCCAGGGTTTTCATACACCCCCCATTATCGGTACTTCCCCCGCCGACTTGAATGATTTTGTGACTCGCTAAATCTTCTTATAATCCAACACGCTAGCGCTCTTCCGCACCGGAGCGATCACCGCTGCTTTCCACTTGGCCCTGCTTCTGCACTAAGGCATAGGCAAGGAGACATGGAATGACAGCACTAGCAAATATTGACTACACCGAGCGACACGAACTCATCCGCGATCATCTCGACATGGCAAGGCGCCTCGCTCGAAAGATTGCCCGCAGGGTTCCCTTAGTTGTTCGCCGAGATGACCTCGAGAGCGCAGCACTCTTAGGCCTAACCGAAGCAGCAAGTCGCTACGACTCAACGCGGGGCGAGCCCTTTGTTGCCTATGCAGCCAAGCGCGTTCGCGGCGCTGTGCTCGACGAACTTCGCCGCAACGACATTCTTACTCGCCGCGGACGTGAAGGCGCTCGCCGCTTGCGAGATGCCGCCAATGCCGTGCAAGCGCAGGTCGGCCGAGCCGCAACCAATCAGGAAATCGCCGACCATATCGGGATCCCCTTGAGCGACGTGCAAGAGGCTCAGGGCCGCCTTCAGCCGACGCTTGTTCCCCTCGATGAGAACCGCGACATCCCCAAGACTTCGGCGTTCGCGCCACCCGATGAGCAAGTCGCTTCTGCCGAACGCAAAGCCGCCGTCATCGATGCTCTTGGCTCGATGTCCGAGCGCGATTTGCAGATTCTCTCGATGTACTTTCAAGACGAGCTCACCCTTAAAGAGATTGGCCACATTCTCGGCGTATCCGAATCTCGGGTCTCACAGCTTCGCTCGCGCGCTCTCGGACGCCTTCGCAAGACGATTACCAGCCGCGCGATGCCTGCAGCTCGACGTAAAGTCGCGATTCGAAACAAGTAAGTAAGGACTTTACTGCGCAATCGCGGCCCGGCGCCCTATACTGGAAGCGTGGCGTCAGGCCAGGACAAAAGCGGCTCGGACAGCGAAGAGCGCTGTGATGAGGGCGCGGACATTCTAGAGCTTCCCGCACTATCTCCACGCGCTCGCGAGATTAAGCGGCAGATTCAGGAAGGCACGTATCGCGTGGACCTGCCTGCACTGGCGGACCGACTCCTCGATACGCTCGATGAGCCAAGCCCTTCGACGGCAACGCCGCAAAACGATCAAGAACCTAGGGACGAGTAGCGATGCGACTCGGAGAAATTCTGATCGCCGCCGGTCTACTGTCGGCGGAGCAGCTTGATGAGGCACTCGCTCGACAACGGCAGTCCAGTACCGGTCGGCTAGGAAGCCATGTCGTGCACCTTGGACTGGCGACGCCCGACCAAATTGCCCAAGCTCTGGCAAAGCAGCACAGCATCCCTCCAGCGCTAATTCGCCACTTTGTGAATCACGATCCCAAGGTCGCGACGCTTATTGGATCGAAAATCGCTGTAACCCATTCGCTGCTTCCAATCGCGTTTTCGCGAGCTGGTGGTCGAAAGCTTGTCGTATGCTTTCGCGATCCCAATCAGCCCGAACTCATCCAGAGAATTGAGAAAGCGCTTGGCATTCCTGTCACCGCTTGCGTTGCCTCCGAGTTGGCAATTGCCGTCTATCTGGACCACTACTACGGCGTGCAACCAAGCTTTGACTCGCCAGCGCCGCGCGCGGAATCCGAGGATGGCGTCGACATCGATATGGATGAGCTCGACGAAGCCGAGACCGGATTCGAGAGCTTGCAACTTGTCGACCTGGATCATCAGGATGTTGAACGGGCCAAGCCCGAGGCCTTCGTTCCCGAAGGACAGCGGCACTCGGCAATTCGCCAAGCGATGGCTGCGGCTCAGGCAGGTACTGCAGGCATCGACGCGCTCGATCTCATCGCCGCCGAGCCCACGCCGCCGCCAAGCACCAACCGCCGAGCGACCGACCTTGGGCCTAGCGCGAGCGAAGCCGAAGCGAGTGAGAAGGCCCCCAGAGTTCCCGGTGCCGACTTCGATGACTCGGACTGGCAAGAGCTTCCCGAGCTACTTGAAGCGATTGAACAGGCTGAGCAACGCACCGCTGTAAGCGATTCGATCATGAGCTTTCTGCACCAGCGATTTGCCGCGGGCATGATGTTCACAATCAAGGATGGCTTGGCCATGGGGCATCGAGGCTTTGGCGGCCACCTTGATGACAAAGACACGGTGACCGCGCTAATGCTGCCCTTGCACAAGAACATTCTGGGCGCTGCCCACGACTCGAACGAGCTTTGGCGTGGCGACCCTCAGAAGATTTCTTCGGTGGCACAAGAGCGCTTCTTAAAGCTCTTCGATCTTGGCAAGCCACCGGAAGACGTGGTTGTAGCACCGGTCTCCGTGGGAGCGCGGGTTGTCTGCCTGCTCTATGCGCATGCTCATCAGGGCATCGAGCTTGACGATCCAGATGTAGAAGAGCTCGCTCAAGTTGCCGAGGCGACCAAGCGAGCATTTGCGAGACTTATCAAGGAGTCTCGCGTCAAGAAGTCTCGCGCTTCGACAGCTCCCAGCTAGGAAGTTTTCTTAGGCCTCGGCCTTCTTCTCTTTGCCCTTGGGTTTGGCGTTCCAAACTCGAGTTGCCAAAACTGCACCAATGAGTGCCATTGGAACCATGGCGACCGGCCACAGCGACCAGTTGGAAGGATCGGTTGCGGGCCCAATAAATTGGCCGTCCGCACCAACCTGAGTCTTTGGCAGAATCAATGCGTAGGTGAGCGACATGATGCCGGTTCCCAAGTAGACGAAGCCATCAATGATGCCGACTGCAACGCCGACATTTTTGCGTCCACCAAAGTCCATGCTTGCAGTGCCAGAGAGCATGCCGTGCACACCAATAATGGCCATCGACATGAAGATGACGAGCCAACCAACCATGCCCGTATCAAAGACAAAGATTAGAGCGATTGACGCCAACAGCATCGCTGCGTAGAGAATGAAGGCAACCGGACCACGCCGAGAGTGAAAGACGCGGTCGGAAATAATGCCAGCGCTTACGCCACCCATGATGCCTGCACAGCACAGCAGCAGCCCCCAGTTCTTGTAAACAAAGCCGCTCTGCAGGTCGAGCACAGAATTTGTCTGATCGGCAAACGTCATGTACCACTGCATGATGGCTTGCCGTAGGAAGCCACTGCAGAACTCGATGGCGGCGATGGTCAAGATGATCGGATTGGTGAGCATCTTCTTGAAGACCTGAATTGCTGGCAGGCGCGGACCATCGTCTCCCGAAGATGCGTCCTCGGTATCAAAGTCTCGGTGCCCAGCATCGAGCGGCGTGTTCTCGACCCAATACTTATCAACGACCCAAAAGATGGCGAGGAGAATGGCGGGTACAAAGAAGACCCACTCGACCCCAAAGTTGACGCGAATGAGCTTGCCCCAATCGAAAGCAAAGTAGATGCCGAGAGAGATGAGGATGCCAAAGATCGCGCCAAAGACGCCGCGCTCGCGAACGTGAAACCAAGGTGCATTGGTCTTGACGATTGCCACGGCACCAAAGCTCTGAAAGTACATATTGAGCCCGTAGAGGCCGCAGAAGAGCAGTGTGAAGTTTTGCCGAACGAACTCGGAACCCGGGCCATCGTGCACAATACTGTAGGTCGCCAAGCCCATAGCTAAGTTGGCCACGCAGGCACCAGCGGCGCCGAGAAGAATCGAAAACTTACCGCCATACTTATCGGTGAGCGGGCCGTTGATGATGAATGAGCAACCGTAAACCACGGTGCCAACCATGAAGATGTAGCCGAAGTCGGCGTTGCCCATAAGTGGCAGGCCTTCGGGGTCTTTTAGCTTTCCCAATGCGGACTTGCTAACCGTGAGGTTGTAGCGGCCCATGTAGAGGAAGGCGTAGGTAAGCCCCAAGGGTAGCCAGTTAAGAACGCGACGCCGCAAGAAGGCATCCGAGTGACCGAGTTCGATCTTTGGGAGCCGAGCGAGCACAAAGGCTACAACTCCAACGAGGATAGCAATCGGGGCAAACTTCATGAGCCAACTCATGAGCCCGGCCTCTTTGGCGGCGCCCTCGGCGGCAAGTGCCCAAGCAGGAATCGCCATAACTGCTAGCAGCGTGAAGAAAAAGGCAGCGCGACGAGCGCCTCGAATTTTTGCAATCAATCGGTCAAACATGGGTGCGCCTAACGAAGTTGCGGGACCTTAGCCCCTGCCCTGCGAGCCAACAAGCCCCTATTTGGCAGTCGTTTTTTCGAGCAATTCGTCGCGCACGTAGACACTCACGATGGGCACGCCGTCGTAGAGCAAGACGAAGCTTGGCTGGACCTTTTTGTAGGCCTGCCAGACCATATAGTCGTGCCGAGCAAAGTGCTTCTCGTGCACCACGAAGGCGATCTTCGACTTGCGAATGCCCGACACTTCGTGGCCCGCATTTGGCAAGCCATCGCTAAGCAGCCCCTCGGCTTTGTAGCGGCCCCAAGCTGGTGAAGCGTCGTGAGTATACACCGAGACCAAATCGTCACCTTCGGCGAACGCATTGATAAAGGGCAGAACACCCCGCGCCGAGTAGCCCCAAAACTGGCGGTTCATTCCAAGACTTGCTCCGCCCGGTGCACCGCCAGCCAACGCATTGTAGTGGGTGAGCGAGTACGGGTGAGCGTGACGGGTTTCGGACCACGCTGCGCCAATTGTGGCTGCGAGAACGAGCGAAATGGGCCCGAAGCGAACCAGGCCTCGGTGCCACTTTGGCTTTGCAGAAAGCAGCGAATCGCGCGCGCGCTCTGACATCCAAATTAGCCCAAGGCCGGCAAAAATGCACAAGCTTGGAATGGCCGAAGCCCAGTGTTTTTCTGCCCCAAAGATTGGCGTTGTGCGAAGCAAGAATGGCCCCATCGCGACGCCTGCCGAGAGGAAGAGCAAGAGTGCGGGGCTGCCGTCGGCGCGCTCGCCGCGTCTAAAGCGCATCACAATCATCACAAAGCCAACAAGGGCTGCCACAAGCGTTGCAAGCGGCATGGTGAATACGGTCGTTACAAGCGCCACATGCCAAGGAAATGGCGGTGCATTCCAATTGGTGCCGAGATACTCAAAGTTGTAGTGAACGTGCCCTAAGTGAAAGCCAATCCACTCGCGAAGATGCGTGACGGTGTCAAACCAGAGCCACGGCCAAATCGCGATGAGCACCAACGGCGCCACCACGAATAGCCCCAACAAGACCTGGGGCCGAGCCATGCGGAAGCCCTGCCAAAGCCGCAGCCAGCGAGGCCCCTCGGCAGGTTGGGTTCGCCACACGAAGTACGCGTAGTGAGGCAGGAAGACCGCTGGAAGCATGATCGCATTGTGCTTGGTTGCCAGCGTGAGCCCGGCGCAGAGGCCGAGCCACAGAAAGCCCCAGCGCGATTGCAGCGCCTTGTAGTAGGCGTAGAGGGAAGCGAACCAGAAGGTCACCACCGGCGCATCAAAGCTTGCCAAGCCCGCGTGGAAGAATGCGCGCGGTAAGAATAACACTAAGAGCGCGGAGGATATGGCAGCGCCTCGCCCCCAGATGCCAAGGACAAAGAAGAACACCAAGACGACGAGCAAGGCGTTTACCAGTGCGGTGGGCACTCGGTAGCCGGTGGTCTCGCTGGTCCAGCCAAGTTCATCGTGCAGGAGACGCTCGGATAGCCCAAAGAGTGTCTTCATCAGTGGCGGATGCTCGCGGTTGCCGTCGGTTGGCCTCTCGCCACCAAAGTGCTTGGTGATGACATCTTTGTGGGTAACGCCGCTCTTGCCTTTGGCGGCGTCGATCCACCAATCGGCATAGCGAGTTCCGTAGTTCATGTAGACCACTTCGTCTCGGGCAATGCCCTGGTCGCGCTGCGCCGAGATCACAAGCCCCGAGGCGAAGACAAAGAGCAGAATCCCGATGATGCGGTTTTGCCAGGCAGTCGTCATGGGCGCGCCTCCGCAGCAAAGCAGATTCGGCGGTCGCGAGCGTTTGGCCCAACGGCCGTGAGGCGAAACTCGACATCGTGAATGCCGTGAGTGGTAGCAGCTTCAAAGCGCTTCCATCCCGAGTCGATTCCCGAGGTGACTGTGGTTCGAACCTCGCCATCGACGAGGAGGGTTAGGCGGCCTGGGTCGCGAACATCTCGGCGCGTAAAAACATCGGCGAGGCCGACGAAGCCGACGATCTTGGTTCCGAGGGGCACCTGGCTAAAGGCAATGACGACGGTCTGATCGGGTCTGGGAATGACCTTGACGCATTCGTGAGGCTCGAAGCCCACTTCCTCTAGGCTCAAAGTTGGTCGCCCTTGCATCGGGCCACTCGCCTTTCCATCACGCCACTGAGCTGTGAAGTCATAGGTCACAACCACCGGCTCTTGGGAATAGTGCCGCAGCGTGAGCGGACCGGCGTGCAACGTTGTATCGGCGCTTAGGCCACTCGTCTCGGGAGCGCGCTCGCCATTTAAGCCAACTTCCCAGATGCCAGAGAAGCGCGCTGCATCCATTCGAGCGGCCATGGCAATGGTCATCTGGTCGCCCAAGTACTCGCGCCCAATCGGGTCAATCCAGGCCGGGGCAAAGACGATCAACTCCTCGGCGGTTCGGGCTTCGCGAACGTGGCTCGCAATCGTTTTCCACTCGGCCTCGGTGGCTGTGGATTGGTCGGCGCGACACACCGCGAGCAGGGAGTAGAGCGCCGCCGCCACCGTCAGCAGTGCCGGCGCCAGACCTTTTGCGAGTCTTCCAATATCCAACGTGCCGTCGGAATCTGATACCGGTACATCCGCAGCCATGGCTCGGCGCGACTGTACCACTCCCGATGGTACAGTCGCCGCTCATGCGCAGGCTCATGAACAAGCCCCGAGTCACGTATGTCGTACTCTTCCTGGTTGGTGCGGCAGTCCTCGCCCTGGTCTCAGGGGACCGGATGAACAAGCAATCCTCCGACCCGCACTTTGTGCTTCAGGCGGATGCTTGGTTAAACGGCAACTTGCACATCGAACCGCCTTGGAAAGGCGACGATCCTGCAAAGGTCGAACGCGTCCTCTTAAAGGACGGCCGTGAAGTTCGCGGGCGCTATCTGCAAACCCGCGCGTGGCTTGTCTCGAACCCGTGGTTTGAAACCAGCATTCGCGAGCCAAGCGCCAAGCGAAAAAGCTTGCCCATGACTCGGCTCTTTCGAACCACCGCAGGTGAGGACATCCCGGCAAGCGACATTCAGCGCAGTCTTGGAAGCAAGAACTACGTCTCATTTCCGCCGACGCCTGCCCTGCTCATGCTTCCCTCGACCATCATCCATGGCCGCCGAGCCAATGATGTCGTTCCAACGCTACTCATTGCCGCTCTCATTTTCCCGCTGTGCTTTAGCACCTTGCGCCGATTCGCCAGTGCGGGCCTCACCAATCGAAGTGACTCAGAAAATCTCTGGCTCTCGGTGCAACTAAGCTTTGGCACCGTACTGTTCTTCGTATCGGTTTCGGGCAAGGTTTGGTTTACCGCGCATGTGTGCGGCGTTGCGCTCGCCCTGGCCTATGCGAACTTTTCTGTCGGGGCGCGCAGGCCCATACTTGCAGGCCTCATGCTCGGCCTCGCAACACTTACGCGCACTCCTATGGCCTTCATGTTCCCCTTCTTTGCGCTGGAGGCAATTCGAAGCGAGTGCGGAAACGACTGGCTCAAAGCATGTCGCAGTGATTTTGCCGGCCAGTGCAAGACGCATGGCAAAGCCATCGCAAAGAAGTGGCTCTACTTTGCAGCCCCGGTCGTTGCAATCGCCATCGTCGCTGCCATTAACAACTACCTGCGCTTTGATAGCGCCACAGAGTTTGGTCACAGCTACCTCGCGGTCCGCCAGCAGGGCATGATCGAAACCTATGGCCTCTTTGACTACGAGTACCTGCGCCGCAATCTCTCGGTCGCCTTTGCCATGCTTCCCGGCTTTAGCAGTGAGGCGCCCTATGTGCACATCAGCCCTCACGGCATGGCGCTGTGGTTTACCACGCCGCTCTTTATTAGCTTGCTGTGGCCAAAGCTCGACAGCGGTCGCGCGGTACACCGGGCTCTGTGGATTACCGTCGCTTGCATCGCGGTTCCCATCCTCTTCTATCAAAACTCGGGTTGGGCGCAGTTTGGCTATCGCTTTAGCCTCGACTACACAGCCTTCCTAATTCTCCTCCTTGCAGTTAGCAGGCGGCATCTTGGGCACTTCATGAAATTTCTGATTGTGGTCTCGGTGCTCATCAATCTCTTTGGGGCGTTAACGTTTGGCCGTGACTACAAGTACTACGATGGCGGCGACTATTCCGTGGTCGTTCCACACCATCCACATCGCACCAATTAGTCTCATCGCCAGTCCAATTGCGAGGTCTACAAAGTTCGCGCTACCTTGGCCCCATGCTGGCACATCGCGTTCTCGCCATCTCACCCGTGCGAGAGACTCGCAAAGCAATAAGCGTCGGCCTTATGTCGGCAGGCGCAACCGTCGAGCAGCACGAGAACATTAGCGAGCTAACGCCCGGTCCCATCTCGGACGCCCTCGTAGTCTTGCACTTGGAAGATGCCGTGGGCACAGCCCTCGTTGGAACAGTTTGCGAACGACTTGCCGATACCGCCCGGCTTATTGTTGTCGTGCCGGCAAGTGATATCGAGACCACCGTCTCGGTGATGCAATCCTCTCGAAAAGTTGCCTCGGTACTTGTCGCAGAAGGCCTCACAAGCACAACGGTTGCCCGTGCCGCAAGCAAGCTCCTCTATGGCGACATCTTCGGCTTGGAAAAGATGGTGCCATGGGGCACACGGGTCTACTCAACGTTGGTTGGTAGCTATCACGATAAGAGCAATTGCATTCGTGAGATGAGCGATTTTGCGGCCGCAATGAGCGTGCGCCGCAAATACCGCGAAGCCATCGAGCAGTGTGCCGACGAGATGCTCATGAACGCGCTCTACGATGCTCCTGTCGATGCAGAGGGCAATCCGCTTTTCGCCGATGTGCCGATCAAAGAGCGCATCGCCATGCAGGTCGAACAAAAGCCGGTCGTGCAATATGCCTGCAGCGACGAGACCTTCATGTTCTCGGTGCGAGACAACTACGGCACCTTGGCTCGCTCGACGGTTCTAAAATACCTCGATAAGTGCCTGCACGCCGAGCAGCAGATCGATCGAAAGACCGGAGGCGCTGGCCTCGGTCTTTATCTGATGGCTTCGCAATCAAGCCAGATGACCTTTAACGTCTTGCCCGGCGTCGCGACCGAGTGCATCTGCACCTTCGACCTCAAAGCGCCCAAGGTGCAATTGGTCGACATGGGCATGTTCTTTGAGCGTATCGATGCCCGCGGCCGACTTAACCCGACACGGCCGGTCCTGCTGCCTGGTGGCGTTGGATTTCCCATCGAGCGCCGCAGTCGCGAACCTCAGGCGAGCAACAAACCCGTGCTCTGGGGGCTGGCTGCAGCCATCGCGCTTCTGGTCGCTCTCATTGCGCTGGTTGCCTACCCACGATTTGCTGTCACCACCGGCGCTGTGCGGATCTCAACGTCGCCTCCTGGCGCTAGCATCAGCATCGATGGCAAAGCTCGTGGGAGCACGAGCGACGGGCCACTCTTTGTCGACGAACTCGACCTCGACAACGCACATGAGGTTCGGGCCAGCATGAGCGGATGGACAGAGGCCAGTCGAATCGTCAAACCCATTCGAGATCAAACCACCGAGATTGTCCTTACCCTAGCGGCGTCGGCGTCGACCGTGAATGCAAAGAGCGACCCTAGCGGATCAGAACTATTCGTAGACGGAGTTTCTATGGGCACAACGCCTGTGCACCTCACCAGCCTCACTCCTGGAAGCGAAGTGCAGCTGGAGTTTCGCAAGCCCGGCTACGTATCAAAGTCTCAGCTACTTAAAGTTCCCGCTGGCGGCAGCCAAGCAGACCTATCTGTAGGCTTAAGCCTTAGTCCCAAATTCGCCATGCTTCGCATGGAAAGCGACCCACCAGGTGCCGACATCTATCTAAACGGGCAGTTGCTAACCGGTCAGCAAACGCCTCTAACCGAGCACCTCGTGCCTTCGGGAACAAACCACCAAGTCGAGTTTCGCATGCCGGGCTTTCAACCCGCCGAAGTGAACGTGCAACTTGCTGCGGGCCAGCAATCTGGCATCGCGAGCGTTACCCTCGAGCCCGGTGGCGCGTTTCGCCTGCGCTCTAACGTGCCTGGAGTGTTGTCAGTTCGTGACCAGCCAAAGTGCCAAGGTCTCACGCTGCCAGTCACCAACTGTCCTTTGGCCAACGGGCCTCATACAGCAGTCTTCGAGAGTCGCGAGTTGAACCTTCGTCACACCTTCGAGGTGCTAATTGCCGACGACATCGTCGATGAAGAACTGCTCTTTGGCATCGCCGAGAGCTCTCCACAGTTTCGAATTGTGCTGGCAAACGGGCGAGCGGTACGCCGAGTTGCTCTTAGGCCTGGGACCCACACCATTACCATCCTAAGCCGGGAGACCGAGGCCAGCGAAGAGATGCAACTAACGATTCAGGCTGAGCAGACGATCGTAGTTCCCTAGGCCAACCAAGCGTTGGAAACTGGCGCCAACTCGTTTGGCACCGGGCTTCCAGGGCTTACACTTGCAAGCGATGAGTGAGTACACGCCCTTGGCCAATGGCCACTTGTACACCGATGCCGCAACGGGTGTGCTGAAAGAACGTCGCTTCAAACTCACGGTAAAAGAAGGTCCAGAGAAAGGCCTAACGCACGTTCTTGAGCACGGAACCCTGATGGTCGGGCTCCATGACAATAACGACCTGGTGCTCACCGATGACACCATCTCGCGCTACCACCTGGAAATCCAAGTCCGTAAAACCGGCTTGCTCATCAAGGACCTTGGCACAACCAATGGCACCTTTTATGGCGAGGCAAAGGTGGGCACGCTTGAAGTGAGCTCTGCAGCGCAACTTCGACTCGGCAAACACACTCGCATCGAACTCGCCCCAATCGACACAAACGTCGCCATCGGCTCGTACCAGGGCGATGGCTTTGGCAACGCAATCGGCTCATCCGACGTAATGAAGGCGCTCTTCGCGATGCTCTCGAAAGTCGCTCCAACAGACGCCACCGTACTGCTGGAAGGCGAAACAGGGACTGGCAAAGAGGTCATCTCAGAGGCCATCCACAACCAGAGCAATCGGGCAAGGGGGCCTTTTATCGTTGTTGACTGCGGCGCAATTCCAGAGAATCTCATCGGCTCAGAACTTTTCGGACATCGGCGTGGTGCGTTCACAGGCGCGACCACCGACAAGCTTGGTCTGATTAAGGCGGCCGACGGCGGAACACTATTTCTCGACGAGATTGGCGAGCTTTCCCTCGAACTTCAACCTCAGCTTTTGCGGGTATTGGAGAAGCGCGAGATTCGACATATTGGCGATACGATGTCCCAAAGCGTCGACATTCGAGTGATTGCCGCAACCAATCGAAATCTGCTTGAGATGGTTCGCGAGGGCACCTTTCGTGAAGATCTGTACTACCGGCTTGCCGTCGTTCGCGCACTTCTGCCGCCGCTTCGTGAGCGAGGTGATGACATCGCACTCCTCGCCATGCGCTTTGCCGACAACTTCACAAGTAGCTACACACTTTCGCCAACCCTACTCGAAGCGCTAAAGCGTCACCCCTGGGATGGCAATGTCCGAGAGTTGCGCAATGTCGTTGAGCGAGCGCTCTCGCTCCGCGGAAGCGACGGTCCCGCATCTGCAACCGACATCCTAAGCCCGGTCTCTCACGCTCGCCCAAATTCTCGACCGCCAACGGCGCCGGCACATGCAGAGATGCTCGATATGCCCTTTAAGGAAGCCAAGGGGCTTTTGGTCGAAGCATTTGAACGCGACTACCTAGAGCAGTTGCTCACCAAGCATCGCGGCAATATCTCGCAGGCGGCCAACGAAGCTGGCATCGATCGCAACTACATCCACAGGCTCATCAAAAAGTACGGGCTCACGATCGACAGATCGTAGCGGCGGTGATCTACCGACGAGATGAGGCGTACCGGGCGCCGAAACTGGAAAACGCGACTTTGCCTTAGAAGCGCTTTAGTTTCAGCGTCTTGCGACCTAGGAGAGTGGCCCCATGTCGAGGGCCCCATGTCGAGGGCTAGGAGAGTGGCCCCCATGTCGCGGGCTTGTCGGGCTCGCAGCAGACGCAAAAAAGCCGAGCACCCAATCGGATGCTCGGCTCAGTAGCGTAGCGTGTACTAGTCGAAGACTAGAACTGGTCTGCAACCACGGCTGGGATAGTCGTGATGTCAACTCCGTGACGACCTGCCCATGCTTCTTTGTTGAAGATGGCGCCGCCGACGTCTACAAGCTCAGCCTCTTTTTCGAGGCTGATGCAACCGCGGAAGAATCCAAGACACTCAGGAGTAATCTCAGAGTTCGCTGGGTCTGCTGGGGTCTCTAGGCAGAAGTTATTGAACGCTGTGGTTTGTCCATCAGGAGTGGTCTCTGCGTTGTAAGCAGCAACCAGACCATCGTGGTCGTACACAGTGCAATCTGCCCAGCTACCACCGTCGCCAGCAACAGAGATTGTTGGAACACACATTCCAACTTCAACAGGTACTGCGCCAGTATCGCTGTAGAAGTTCTGGATGAAACGACACTGGTGTGGGTTTGGGTTGCCGTTGGTGCCACCAGAAAGTCCAAGGTTTACACCCGAGCACTTGCTGTCAAGACCATCTGAGTCGGCAGCTGAGTTTGTGTGGGTATCAACAGGTGTGCAGTAACGAGCACAAGTTGAATCGATACCGTTGTCTGGAGAATCAGGAAGAAGTGGCAAGAAGCCCGATGCACAAGCGTTCAAGTAGCACTGGCCATCGCTAGCTGCGCAAACGGTGTTTTGAGCGTTCTCTTCAGATCCGCCAGCAACGTTTGTACAAGCAGCAATTCCGCGAGATGCGTTTAGGTAGCAACCTTCAGCAGCTTCGCAGTCGTTGTTTGTGATGATTCCGTCGTCACCGAGTGTGTCGTTGACTGGGTTACAGCCAGGAACACAGATACCGGTAAGGTCGACATCGTCAAAGAGCTCGTTGAAGAGTGTGCAGTATGAGCCTTCGGCTGCAGACTGGCCGTCTACGCGACATGAGTCGGGAGGTCCAACGTTACAAATTGGGCTACACGCACCAGAGATGCATGAGTAGCTTCCGACGCAATCGTCGAAGCCACTGGTTGCGCCAGGCTCACCACGAGTACAAGCGCCACCTTCAGGAACAGTTCCGTTTGGTACGCAATCGGTTCGGGCTAGGAATGGAGCGTCTGGGTTGGCCTCGGTTGGCGCGCTTTCAACAAGCTGTGCACACTTCTCGTCAGCTTCGCAGCCGGCTTGTGTGACAGGGTTACAGGTAACTATTGGTGGTGCTCCGTCAATGACGGGGCCACTGTCTGTGATACTGATGTCGCCATCATCATCACCACCACCGCCACAAGCGCCAAAGGCAACCGCACAAAGTGCTGAAATAATAAGTTTCTTCATAATCTCGATAATCTCCGATGTAGAAATACCAGCTGGTGAACCAGCCTGTCGGTACTGTGCGGGGTCATTCCCGGCCCTTAGTTGGTTTCGGTGGAGGACACTAGCGGTGGCCATCCCACCCGTCAACCACCAAATTACGTCTATTCTTCGCTCTCTTGTACCCAAGTGCGATGACTCTTGTCACTGCGCTTACTAACAGTTATTTGCCTCAACTGACAGTTTGAAGCGCCTTCGCAGCAATCGTCTAGGCCTCATGGACTTAGGGTGATACGCCCGGGCGACAGGCTGCCTTCGCGGAGGTCCGATCCCGAAGCGAGAATCGCTACCGAGCCGCCCAATAAAGTTGCGGCGCCAAGGCCGGCCCAGAGTTTCCAGCTCCCATACCAGGCGCCATCGTCGCTTTTGCTTGGCGAACCTCGTCCCGAAACCCGGTGGTGAGTCGCCGACGCCTCATCTCCAAGGGTGGCAACCACCTCGCCGGCAGGGCCAAGCGCTTCGACAAACATTGCCAACTCGTAGTCATCAGCCTCGGCAGGCAGGCGGATTTTGGCGCGCCAGCGCGAGCCTTTGTATCGGCGCATCTCGGCCACCTCAAACTCGGAGTCGCCGCGAACCTTCCACAAAAGCTCCATGCTGGTCGGCGATGAACCCTCTGCATCCACGACCACCATCATGCGCTTGCCGGCCTTTGCCGAAGGCAAGCCCTGCCACGATAAGCGCACACGCTTGCTTGCAAGACGGTCGGGCTCAGTCTTGCTGCTTTGGCGCTTCACAGTTTCAAGCTTTACGACTTCAAGCTTCACAGCCTCAAAAAGTGCGATCACTTTTGGCGAGCCATCGTGGTTTCGCAACTCGTACTCGGGACGCAGCGCGAGCAGTCGCTCAAATGCCTCTTCCGCCTTCTTTGTCTGCCGCAAACTCAGGTGAGAAATCGCGATGAGTTCCAATGCCAAAAGCCGCTGGCTTGGGGTCGCATCCGGTGCATCAACAACCACTTCGAGCGAGGCGATTGCTTGGGCAAATTCTAAGTCCGAAAACTCGCCAAGGCCCTTCTCGACTTGTTGATCGGGAGACTGCGCGAAGACTGCGCGAGGCGAGAGTCCGAGCAAGAGCATGCCGAGCACGGTGATTGCGAGATGCCTCATCGGCGCCACCAACGCAACGACGTTGCCGAGAGAAGCAGTGCATCGCGGTCACCCGCGCCGAGAAGATCATCCACAAGAATTTCCCGAGCCTCGGGAAGCGAAGCCTCCTCGGCAAGGGCGGCCTGCCCGCTTGCCCACGAGAGCGTCTGCGGTGCAGCAATCAAAACATCGGCTTCGCAATCGCCATTCCAATCGGCCACGGCCAAGCCGGTGGCATCCTGGGAATCTGCATTGGGCAAAAGGAGAAAGCTTCGGTCGACATATTCGCGAGTGCCATTTCTGGCGAAGGCCGTGATGGGAGCGCCGAGCGAGGCAATCACAATCTCGGCAATGCCATCGGCATCAAGGTCGCCAATTGCGATGGCCCGGCTGTCCCGATCGTCCTCTGCCAAGCTCGCTGTGCTGAGCGTAAACCTGGCAGTTCCGTCTCCGTATAAGAGTCGGTCGGGAAGACCTTGGCGCGCGATGGCCAAGTCCACAAAGCCATCTCCATCGAGATCGCCGGCAGCAATGGCCGAAGCGTTGCGAAGCTCCTCGCTTGTCACGCCCGAGGTCACTTGCTTGAGTCCATCCGAAGCTCCCTGCCAAAGTGTGAGCCCATCGGGCCCAACCAGCGCAACGTCGGCGAGCAAGTCGCCGTTGAAATCCAAGGCGATGCTGCGAATGGCGGTCTGTGGTTGCGACGGCAAGAGTGCGTTGTCGAGAACAAGCGCTCGGCGATCGCGCCGCCACAGGCTTGCGCCACCTTCATTTAGAACGATGAAGTCATCATCGCAATCGCCATCCGCGTCGACAGCGAGAACCGATTTCACAGCGCCAGCAGATACGGGCGCGTCAATCGCGAGTTGTCCAAGGCCTGCACTACCCGCGCTGTACACTCGGCTCTCACCAGCCGAGGCCACCAAAATCCATGCGCCCTCTGGGCCTTGGCTCACTGCCATGGCGGCGCCTTCTGCAATCGCAACGCTAGCGCGCTCGGTTGCTGGCTCGGCAAGCCCCGGTCCGCAAAATGCGAGAGATGCCTCGACGTCGGGGCCACTAAAGTCAAAGTCTTGCTGCGCAAGTGCCACGCGCTTGCCAAACGAGTAGCCTTGCACAAGCAAGTGCCCCGTCGTTGCCAAGCCAGGCTCAACAGCGAGGGTCGCTTGCGCAGGCGAGGCGAGAGCATAGCGCTCACCAAATTGTCCACCCAACGGATCGGTATCCCAAAGCCCGAGGCAGATGCTATCGACCTTTTCTGGAACGGAAGCTTCTTCAAAGTTCAGCACAATAAAGATCGCTTCATCGGTTTCGCCGCACGCGGAAACCGTGACGAGAGCGAGGCACGCGAGTAGCGAGCCGGCGAGACGCCGACGGTTGCGCGGGCCTTGCTCAAACATCGGCGCTAGCCTACATGAAGGACTCGTGCCAAGGAACAGATGCCAGGCCCAGCGTGCATGACCAAAGCTCGGGCCATGCTACGATGCCGGCTGTGGGTGGTGATTCAGGCATCCCTTTCGGCAACTACACCCTACTAAGGCGAATTGCGCGGGGAGGAATGGCGGAGGTTTTTGTCGCCCGCCAAAAGGGCATTGATGGCTTCGATCGCCTTGTCGCCATCAAGCGAATTCTCCCGCACCTGCTCGATGACAAGAGCTTTGTCGGCATGTTTCAAGACGAAGCCCGACTTGCGGCGCGTCTCTCGCATCCCAACGTCATTCACATTTACGACTTTGGAAAAGTCGAAGAGCACTTCTTCATTGCCATGCAGTTTATGCACGGCGTGCACGCGGGCGATCTTATCCGGCTCGCCGAAGACGTGCCCATGCCGGCATCGCTCGTCGCCCGCATCGGAGCAGATGCATGCTCGGGGCTTCACTACGCGCACAATCGCCGCGACGAGCGAGGGTCGCCGCTAAAACTGGTGCACCGCGATGTCTCACCGCCAAACCTATTGGTCTCGTATGACGGCATCGTAAAGATCGTCGACTTTGGCATCGCCAAAGCGGTGAGTTCTCTCGAGCAAACCCGCCCCGGCGTTGTTAAGGGCAAGTACGCCTATATGTCTCCTGAGCAGACGATGGGCCAAAAGCTCGATGGTCGCTCTGACGTCTTTAGTTTGGCGATTGTCTTGTGGGAGTTGCTCGCCGGCATGCCCGCCGTCACACGCGCCGATCAGGTCGAGGCGATGAAGACCATCCGCGACGGGAAAGTGCCGAACATCGAGAGCGTTCGCAAGGACGTTCCCAAGCCACTGGCTGCGGCGTTGCGCGGTGCACTGCAGCGCGACCCTAAGAAACGTTCTGATGCGCGGGCCTTTGGCAACCAGCTCGAGTCGTATCTAAAAGCCAGCAGCGAAATCGCGTCCAGCATGGAACTGGGTGCATGGCTTACCGAGCGCAGCCCACCCGATGAGATTTTGGGCGCCGATAAGACAGGCTTTGGAACCAGGCAAGCCACGATGGCGACAGCGCTAAAAGACGGCAGCGGCATGCTCTCGGAACTCGCCGAGTTGGACATGCCGCGTTCGAGCCATGGCTCACGGGGATCGATTGTAAGTGCCCTGCCCGGCGTAGCGCCCTTAGCGGAGCATCAGCGGCCATTACCAGGCTTAGCAGAGCATAGAAGGCCAAAGGCGGAGCATCTAACGAAGCAGGCGGAGCAGATCGAGACGCGGGTATTGGCGGCCGCTAGCGGTGACCTGCAAGCGCGAACGGCGGTCGTGCGGTCGCCGTCGATCGACGATTCGGTGCTTATCGATCGCGAGCTTATGTCTGGCGGCCAGCACACCTCGACAACGCAGCTCCAGGTTGCGGATGTCGACTACTTGGTGCCAACCGGTGAACTTGAGGAGTTAAATTTTGATGCGGAGAATGAGCCGACTGCGATGGTGCAGCTGCCGGTTGCGACGGCGGTTCTACCGCGCCTACCCAAAGCCGCACCGCAAGGAATGGTACCTCCGTTAGAGCAAGGGCTCGGGGCGCCAACCGTCGTCGATGAAGCAGCGCCGCCGCCGCCCTTAGAGTTCATCGACAATGATCTCACCTACGAAGATCATCCAGCTGCTGCGATTGCTCCCGCACCAGCGCACCAGCGGGCACCGACGCCCACTCCAGTCCGCAGCACGATGCGAATTCACGCAGCCCCGCCGCCAAAGGCATCGTCGCGAAAACTTCTTTGGATCGCATCAGGTCTTGCCCTCCTCTTTATTATCGCCATTGCGGTACTTGCCACCAACGATCGAACCCCCATCGCGGCCAACGCCAGCACCGATCCGCAGACGAGTCTCGATGCAGGCTCGCAAGCGACGCTGCCACCCATGCTGGTCACCCCTCTGCAAAACGATGCGGGTGCCAAGAAGGGACACGCTGCCGACGCAGTAGACGAGAATGCCGCGGCAGATGCGGCTCCGGTGGAAGCTCCCGACGCCCGCCCGACTCCCTTGAGTACATCAGGAAGCAAATCAGAGAGCAAGCGCGAGAGGCGAGAGCGCGAGAGGCGAGAGCGCAAGCGCAATAAGCCCAAAGTTGACCCAGGTCGACTGGCGGTCAAGACCAGCCCGTATTCGGTGGTCTATCACCAGGGACGAAAACTCGGAACAACTCCCATGGCGAACGTTTCACTACCGCCCGGGCGCTATCGCCTCGTCTTTAAGAACCCCGAGTTTAAGAACGCGACCAGAACAGCAGTGATTCGCTCGGGCGAGACCACGAAACTCGACTTTGCGCTTGAGCCATAGCGACCGCTACGGCTCAAGGCTAGCTTCTCCGGCGTGTTCGCTTACGAATCGATTGGTTTAAAGCGGTGGGTCGAGTTGATGATTCGAACCGTACCCGACTGCGATCGCATCACCATTGACTGAGTTTTGCAACCGCCGCCAAAGTACGTAACGCCATCTAAGAAATATCCCTTAGTGACGCCCGTTGCGGCAAAGAGGACATCGCCCTTGGCAAGCTCGTTTAGCTGATAGATTTTATCGTCAGCGGAGACGCCCATCTTAATGCCGCGGGCGCGTTCTTCCTCGCTGCGCCACTTGAGACGAGCTTGCATATCACCACCGACGCAGCGCAGAGCGGCCGCAGCAATGACGCCCTCCGGTGCACCGCCGGTGCCCATCAGCACATCAATGCCGCTATCCTCTTTAACCGTCATGATGGCGCCTGCGACATCGCCGTCGCCAATCAAGCGGATGCGAGCGCCGGCTTGCCGGGTCTCGGCGATGAGGTCTTTGTGACGATCGCGCTCTAGGATAATTGCCGTGAGGTCGCGAACGTCTTTGTTCTTGGCCTTGGCAATGCGCTCGAGGTTCCACGTCCAGCTCTCGCGCAAGTCGATGACACCACGGCAATCGGGACCGACGGCAATCTTCTCCATGTACGTATCGGGGGCGTTTAGGAATTCGCCTTCCTTTGCCATCGCGATGACCGCAAGTGCATCGGGTGCGCCGGTGGCACAGAGGTTTGTCCCCTCCAGTGGATCCACGGCGATGTCGATCTTTGGAGACCGCTCATCTTCTGGGTTCCAGCCGCCGCCAACTTTCTCACCGATGTAGAGCATGGGCGCTTCGTCGCGCTCGCCCTCTCCGATAACGACAGTGCCGCGAATATCGATGGTGTCGAAACGCCTTCGCATCGCCTCCACCGCAAGATGGTCGGCGTGGTCGCGTTCGCCTCGGCCCATGTCCCGCCCAGCTGCCATTGCAGCCGCCTCGGTGACTCGAACAACTTCTAGTGCAAGGTTTCTATCCATGGCGTTGCGGCCACTCTACCTTGCTTCACCGTTTTAGTCTTCGAGCAGAGCGCGCAACTCGGGAGGAATTCTCCGAACGCGACCGGTCTCCGGATGCGCGCAGGCGTGAACGGTATAGCCCTCGACCAGCAGGTCCTCGCCGCGGCAGATTCGGTAGCCAAAGCGCATCGAGGCGCCGCGTATTTCGGTCACGGTGGTTTGCACATCGAGCAGGTCCTCGTAGTGCGCCGGCTGCAGGTACTTACAGTGTGATTCGACGACGGGAAGCGCGACGCCCCACTCGTGCATATCCTTGTAGCTCCGGCCCTTGTCGCGCAAATAGGCAGCGCGCGCACCCTCAAAGTAGCGATAGTAATTGGCGTAATAAACGATCCCCATTTGGTCGGTATCGCCAAAGATTACTCGAACCTCGTGATGCAAGGTTGTCACCGAATTTGTGGTCACCGAATTTGCTCGCTGTCAAAGCCCATCATGATGCATCGCATCTTGCGCGCAGGCTCAGCCGCGATGCAAGGCTCAGAGGAGTGCCGGTTGGCGATAGCGGTGCAAGCGGAGCGTGTGAATGCGTTTCCACAGCGAGGCTTCGTCAAGACAAGCAAGCGTTGGTGCCCCAACCTCGCCCGAGAGTGCCATTCCCAGCTCTCGGTGGGTGCAGTGCACAGAGACCGGATTTCGAAGCAGCGTGCTCTTGCATGCACTTGTCGCGTTGCCCTTCCGCTCCACAGGCTCCGAACGCTGCAAGAAAATCATCGCAGCGGAAATGTCCTTTGCCGTCTCCACCGCATCCGAGACCGAAGCCTGAACACTCGTGGCCCCCATGCCCAAGTGCCCGAGAATTTCTCGAAGCGCGTCCGCCTGCTCGCTGTCGTCGCTCACAATAAGGATTGACGCTCCACGCAACCATGCCCGCGATTCGCGACACGCAAGCAAATCGGCCTGCAGCTCGGCAAGGTCGGCGACGATGCGAGCGCCGCGGGGAATTGTCGTTCCAAAGAGGCGTCTCATGGCGGAGACATCTTTTGCCGCATCTTCGAGAACTGTGTCAAAGGCCGAGCCCTCTAGGGAAAATGCCGAGTGCACATAGTCTCCAATCGCCGGATCGATGACACCGGTACCACGGGCTTTTGAAACCGAGAGACTGCGCAGAACATAGGCGATTTGTTTAAGCCGTTGGGCATCGGTGGCCGCAGGCACGGCTTTGGGGCGTGGACAATCCTCTAGGGCTCCAGCGAGCAGTGGCGGAAGACTCCAGCGCTTAAAGATTTGTGCGCGAACTTGCTTGTGAGTAACGCCGAGAGTCTCGGCCTCGACTTCGACGAGGCGTTCGGGAAGCTGTGCCCAAGCGCTTAGCATGACGTCGTAGTTGCGAACGCTTGCGAGCAGCCCGAGCTTGCCAGCCTCTAAGAAGAGTCCCACGAGGTAGGCCTGCCCGCTTAGTTTTGGGCACACAGCACGCGCCAAGCGGCGGGCGATGTGCGCCCTTAGAATGCCCTCATACCAAGCCTGGCGATACGCCGCCTTTGTCGCTCCCAAGCTGCCAATTTGATTTGAGAGCGCGGCCCCCATCGCAGCGGCCATCGAGAGGTCCAAGCCGATGACACGAATCGCGGTGACGAGGTCGGTTACCGGAGTGGGGTTTGAGAAAAATGCTGAGTTGGAAAGCCGAATGAGAGACGAGGCGATGCCCGGATCCTGCTGAACCACCCGCGCCGCGTTTTGAAACGAGACATTCTCATCCCCAGCGAATGCAGCGAGGTCATGGACCATCGACTGCGGCGAGGGAAGCTTTGAATAGCGACCTAATTTGTTTTGCGTTGCCATGCGTTCGATGCACCCTTGGCAACTCGTTTCCGAAGTGCCGCCGTGCACCCAAGAAATCGTCGACAAGGCGGATTTCTTTAGGTTTCTAGCCAAAGAAGCGCCTTGTTTAAATTTTCACAATGATTCTAACACTATGAATTGTAAGGCTTTCCCTAGCCAAGGGTACTTTTGCAGGGATACGGTAGTTTCGCTGTTTTACCGGCATCTAGGACGCGATGCGAATCAGTTGCGTGGGCGCCAGGAGCAAGCCCGCATCCGAGATCGCCTGAAGCGCTAACTGCACATCCGCCTCGGCGGCCTCGTGAGTCAACGCCACAACCGCAACGTGGTCGTCGGCCTCAGGCATGATCGTCTGTGAAAGGTTTGCGATGGAAACTTCGTGCCGCCCCAAGATCGTCGTGAGCTTGCCCAAGGTGCCTGGCAAGTCGGCGACGGTAAAGCGCAGGTAGTAGTTGCTGCGAAGCTTGGCAATTGGAATCACCGGAGTGGCGGGAAGATCGCGCTGAACGCGCAAAGGCATCGAGCCTGTGGCACGAGCACCGAGGTTGCGCCCGACCTCGATGAGATCGGAGACCACCGACATGGCCGTTGGCATCATGCCTGCGCCGGCGCCGTAATACATCGAAGAGCCCAAGGCATAGGAGCGCACGTAGACAGCGTTCTTGGTGTCGGGCACATCGGCCAAGAGCCAACTCTGCGGAACCATCGCCGGGTGCACGCGCAACTCGATGCCCGCTTCGCGCCGCACGCCCATCGCCAGCGACTTAATGACGTAGCCGTGCTCTCGAGCCATGGCGTAGTCAATCTCGGCAAGGGTCTCGATGCCTTCGACGTGGATATCGTCCAAGTCGATTCGAGTGCCAAAGCAAAGCATCGCCAAGATTGCGAGCTTGTGTGCAGCATCGCCGCCGCCAACGTCCAGTGCAGGATCGGCTTCGGCATAGCCTTCGGCCTGCGCCTTGGCTAAGACTTCTTCGAAGCTCTGCCCACCCTTTGCCATCGCGCAGGTGATGAAGTTTGAGGTGCCATTGACGATGCCGACAATGGACTCGACTCTGTCGGATGCCAAGCCTTCGCGAAGCGCTCGAATGATGGGAATGCCGCCACAGACTGCGGCTTCATAGTACAGATCGACGCGATTGGATTTTGCCGAGGCGTAGAGTTCCTCGCCATGCACAGCGAGCAATGCCTTATTCGCAGTGACGACTTGCTTCTTGGCCGCCATCGCTGCGAGTACCAACTCGCGCGAAAACTCTTCGCCGCCAATCAACTCGCAAACAATGTCGATGCCATCGCGAGTTGCGAGCTCCATTGGGTCGTCGCAAAGAAGCGCAGGATCGATCGACGCGAGGCGAGCCTTCTTTAGATCGCGAACCGCTGCTCCGCGAATGACCAGGCGCGCACCAAGACGCGACTCAATTGCCTTTGCATTTTCTTCGAGAAGCCGAACAACACCAGCCCCGACATTGCCCAGACCAAGAAGACCAACTCCAATTTCGCGCATGCCCGAGTTTACGATCGGCTCGTGGGAAACGAGAAGTGCTCTGCCACGACCTTCCACTGGCCCTCTTGATTTTGCAGCACCAACGAGAGCACGCCGGTCTCGGTAACCGATACCGATCCGTCGCCAATGCTACTGGTGCGAGTTGCTGTGAGGATTGCTCCGTCGGGGCCAAACTCGCGGATGCTGATGTCTTTAATGCTCATGCGAACTTGGCTTGCGCCTTCGAGTCGGCTCGTCAAAAACGCCTGCACCGATGTCCAACCTTGGTGCACCTTGCCCTGGTTAACCAAAACCAGATCCAGGTCCTTTGCATAGAGCTCGTGCAGAGCTTCGGCCGAGCCAACTTCGTAGGCCTGCCGGTACTGCTCTACAACGCCGCGAATTGCCGTTTGCTGGTCTTGAGGCACGGTGCTCATCGGAGCTTCCACCTCCGCCATTGGGGTCGACGCGCCGCACGAGGCCAGCACGAAAAGGAGGACGATTGCCGAGCTTCGCATGCGTTGTTATCTACCACAGGCAAAGCCGCTCAGCCCGCTTGCACGCCGCATGGCGTGTGCCTACCCTTGGGCCATCATGACCGACATTGCAATGATTCACGCCCGCGAAGTTCTTGATTCACGAGGCAACCCTACGGTCGAAGCCGAAGTGCTGCTTGAGAGCGGCGTCTCAGCCCGCGCCATGGTGCCTTCGGGCGCCTCCACCGGCGAGCACGAGGCTGTCGAATTGCGCGACGAAGATGCTGGACGCTTCTTGGGAAAGGGCGTCACCAAGGCCGTCGAAAACGTAAAAAATCGTCTCGCCCCCGAGCTTGTTGGGCTCGATGCGAGTGATCAATCCCTCATCGATCGGGTCATGCTCGAAATCGACGGAACGGAGAACAAAGCCAATCTGGGCGCCAATGCAATTCTCGCCGTATCGATGGCATGCGCAAGGGCCAGCGCCCGCGCTCATGGCTTGCCACTGTACCGCTACCTCGGCGGCGTAAGCGCTGCCACCCTGCCCGTGCCTCTGATGAACATCATCAACGGTGGTGCGCATGCCGACAACAACCTCGACATCCAGGAGTTTATGATTGCCCCTGTTGGGCTTCCTACTTTTTCTGAGGCACTGCGAGCCGGCGTCGAAACCTTCCACGAGCTTAAGAAGCTTTTAAAGGCGCAAGGCAAAGTTACCGCGGTTGGTGATGAAGGCGGATTTGCCCCTTCGATGGAGAGCGCAGACGAAGCCCTCTCGATCATTTTGGAAGCGATCGAGAAAGCTGGCTACACACCGGGCAAAGACATCTACCTTGCTCTCGATGTTGCCGCCTCCGAGTTCTACGATAAGAAGGCGGGCTGCTACCGCTACGGCGGCAAAGAGCTCGACTCGGCTGCAATGAACTCCATGTACAAAGACATGGCAAAGAAGTTCCCGCTGATCTCGATCGAAGATGGTTTGGACGAGAACGATTGGGATGGTTGGAAAGCCCACACCGAAGCGCTTGGCGATAGCGTTCAACTTGTTGGTGATGACCTCTTTGTGACCAATACCAAGCGGCTTGCCCAAGGCATCGAGAAGGACATTGCCAACTCGATTCTTATCAAGGTCAACCAAATCGGTACCCTCACCGAGACCATGGATGCCATTCGCACAGCGCAGCACGCTAAGTACACGGCGGTGATTTCACATCGAAGTGGCGAGACGGAAGATTCGTTTATCGCCGACTTGGCCGTGGCAACCAACGCTGGCCAAATCAAAACCGGCTCGGCCTCGCGCTCGGATCGCATTGCCAAGTACAACCAGCTGCTTCGCATTGCCGACGAGCTTGGCCCAGACCAGCGCTACGCAGGCACAAGCATCCTGCGCGCATAACACCTGCTTTTGTTTTGGGCAGCGTGTGCAACGCCAAGCTGCCCTAGCGTTTTACGCGCATCGTGAAGATGCGATAGCGGCCCTCGACAGCGAGGAAGGTAAACTCCACGATGTCGAGGCTTAGCCGACGAACTTTTTCGTTTGGCTTCGCCATGTGCACGTATGCGGGTTTATCTGTAATGCGGTGCACGTTGCAATCGCCAAACTTTGGATGGCGAACGATGTCGCCAGCGCGCAAAGGCTCGCTCTCGATGGCCGCGGCAATCTCGGCAACGTGCTGTGCAGCGTCGTCGCTGGGCAACTCGTCCCTGGGCAACTCGTCCCTGGGCAACTCGTCCCTGGGCAACTCGTTGTCAGGCAGCTCTGCAACAGGCGACTCGAGGTTGACGGTCGCAACCGTTGCCACGGGCTTGGCTGGCGCGGCCTCGTCGGCAGAGACTGCGATCACATCGGCCCAGCTTGTCTTGGGAGCATCGGCACCTTGCTGCCCATCATCCTCTGCGCTCTCGTCTGTCTTCGTAGGTACTGTCATTGTATGTACTGTCATTTGCGCCCGGCCAATTCCTAACAGAGAACCAAGCCATTACGTGATTCATTGTTGATTCGTTTCCCGCGAAAACCTGCGACTAAAATTTCTTGGGTCTCGCGGTGAATACGAAAACCGCAGATTCGTCTAGGGTCCCGTTCCTGCGTCTGCCCACGTAGTTTGCGTGTGGCGGCGCTCTCATCCCCCCAAACCCAGCGAGATTTCTTGATGCGATCCATAGCTCATGCGCTCCCCGCGCTCGTTCTCTCCGTTTCTCTTTCGGCCGGCTGTGCTGCCATGGCGGCCCAATACGATGCCAGCCTCGACAATGCAGTGACGGTCTCTCCTGTCGACCAGCAGGCCTACTCGCGAGTGGCGATCGATTCCTTTGTGTGCACCGAAGGCGGCTACGCCTGCCAACCACACGTGGGACAGCAAAGTGCCGATCAACTTGCGATGACCATGGGTCGCATCGGCTACGAAGTGTATGACAGTGCGCAATTTCAAGCGATGGTGGCTCAGCCGCCGACGATCATTGTCTCCGAACCCGGCTACGCAGGTGCCTCGCTTAGCGTCGGGCCAAACGGAGTTTCCATTCACGCAAACGACGGCTACGAAGAAGTCTCAGTTTCAGCGGGCGTGGGTGGTGCGGCCATTGGCATCGGTGGTGGCCCTGCCCAAATCGTGTACTACGAGACTCTGTCGGTAGAATCGCGGCAAAGCATTATGGAGCGCTCGGGAATTCGCGCTGTCGCAACCGGCCGCATTACCGTTGCTCCGCCAGACGAGACAACCGGCTGGCAAGAAGTGCATGTGATGGTTCGCCTTGGCGACGCTGCAACCGGCGCCCTCATTTGGCAAGGCGAGTGGCGCGAGAACGCCATGGACGAGCCGCCAGAGCAAGCGATCAGCGAAGCGATGCAACACCTCGATCGTGCGCTGCAGCGCAAAGCTCCGCTGCGCATGTAAGAACTCTTCGGAGCGCTCGCTCGGGCGCTCCGAAGTCGTCGCATGGCGAGGGCTACTCAGCTCGAGAGAAGACCAAAGTGCCACCGCCCTGCTGCACTTCAATGGTCTTTACCTGGGGCGGCTCTTGCCCCTCGGTGACGACGCATCGAACGCGAACCCCGAACTTGGTGTTCATAAATCCTCCGCCCTCGGTTGGCGTCAATTCAAACTGTGGCTGCTTGGCTGGAGTTACCTTGAGAACAGTCGTCCCCGCTTCCACATGCATGGTCTCGATTTGAGCGATGACCTCGGCAGGAACTTTCTCGGCAAGCCAAGCGCGCGACTCCGCTGTGACCTCGTAGTCACCAGCGCAAGCGGCTGCGAGCTCCGGATCGAACGCCTCCTCCGGTGAGGGCTCAAGGGTGCCGCCGAAAGCCGCGACCACAGCTGCCCTGGCGATCGGCTCAGATTTCACCTTGGCATTGTTGCTCCAGACGATCACGGCGAGGTCTGCATCCATCACCCGGGTGTAGCTTGTGAGGAAGCCATCGATGCCACCACCGTGGCTGATGGTCTGGTGCCCGTCGCGCTCATCGACAAGCCAACCGTATGCATAGCCATTCTTAACTGGCGCGTAGAGTTTGGCCTTGGAGGCTTTGGTGAGAAGGCTCTCGCCAAGCAAAACCCGAGTTTGAGTATTTCCATTTCGACCCGGGCGCAAACTCGAGAGGCTTGTCCCAAAACGTCTTCAAGAGTTGCAGTGGAGTAAGAGCCTGGTCTCGCTGCTCCATGACTTCTTGGATTTCGGTGTAGCTGGGTACCCCAGCGGTGTGGGTCAGGAGCTGATGAATCGTGAGATTGGCGCCAACCTCTGGGTAGTCTGCAATGTGTTTTTTGACAGTGTCATCGACTGAGAGTTTTCCCTCTTGCTCAAGCTTGAGAATTGCAGCAGCCGTAAACTGCTTGGTCACCGATCCGATACGAAATGAGGTATTTGCGGTATTGAGCGCTTTAGCCTCGCGGTCGCGAAACCCAAAACCTCTTGAATAGAGCACCGTCTCGCCCTGGACAAGGTGAACGTATCCACTGAACGCGTGGGTCTCTCCCCGATTGCGACCGTGGCTATTGATGAAGGCAGTGAGCTCTTGTTCGAGGTGCTTGGTGTCTATACCTTGCGAAGAAGATGCCCTCTCTGAAGGTTCGGTACTATTCGTATTTTTTGATTGCTGCGAGCCGCCACAGCCTACGAGGCCGATTGCAAGAAGAGCGAGCAGTGTGGCTGGCCTAGTGCCAAGGTTTCGATTTCTGAGATGCATTTCGGTATTCATTTCGTGGTTGTTTTGCGTGAAGGGACATCCCAAGCACAGCGAAGCTGGATAGCGGAATGTCTCCGCTGCCATCGGGCTTTAAAAATCGCCAGCCCCAAACGCTCCACCATCGTGCCGAGTTTACTCGCACCCATGATGTTCAAGGCAGCGCGCCGTCTTACGAGTTGGCCCCGACTACGCTAATTATTAAAGATGCCGACGTAGTCGCAGCTATTGGTAATGACAAAGTCGCATGGAGGTGTATTGCAGGAGGGGCAACTACCGGTCACAAAGCTAATTTGTCCCATGTGCGAGACGTCGACGGTCTTGCCGCTCTCCACGAAGTAGTTGCATTGCATCTGGTCGCTTTGCGACTCGGTGCAGTAGCCCAAAAGCTGACCGTCGACGCGAAAGGTCAGCGAGGCAAAGTTGGCGTTGTTTCCATCGATAACCGCACGCAGCGTGAGAATCGCTGGCCGGGCATCTGGCGTCATTGGGCCTAGTCCCGAGGCATCGGGGATGCCCGCGTCGATAGGTGTGGCATCCGGCGCATCAGGATCCGCATCGGCTTGTCCCACGACGGTAGCAGCATCGAATTGTGAGGAACCGCCGCCCTCTCCGTTCGTGCAGCGGCCGCTTTCGCTACCCGCTCCATCGCCATAGCGCTGGCCCGATGCGCAAATTGGATCGGCGAAACTGCAAAGACTATCGCTCTCGCAAATGCCCGCCCCCTGCTCGCTCTCGCAGTCGAGATTGCTCTCGCAAACGAAGTGGTCAAGCTTGCTGGTGCAACCATACGCTGCTGCAGCAAGCACAAGGCAGAACAGCGAAGGAACCAGGCGAGACATTGCCTAGAGGGTATCTCGACTGAGGCCGGAAAGACCAGAGGGCAACGCCTTAGCGGCTGAGTCGTGCTTAGGCGCTTAAGAACTTCCGTTGTGTCGGCGTGACAGCTAGTTTACAAGACGACCCATGGAGATTCCTATGAGCAGCCGAATTAGACTTCTTTTCATTGCTATCCTTGCCTGCGCTGCTGGGTGCAGCGGCGGAAGTGGTGATAGTGGTGGCGACGGCCTTGGCGACACCTACGATGCGTTTTCGGCTGCTGAGGGCCCCGAATGCTGTGAAGGCAAGTGCAGCCTGTTCTGCTTCCCTGGCGACTACTGCGCCGATTCCGCTGCCAATACCTGCCAAGAATCAAATGACATCTACCATGCGTACTTTGGCGCAGATGGACCTGAGTGCTGTGAGGGCAAATGCTCACTCCAGTGCCAGCCGGGGGATAGCTGTAAAGACGCAGCACTCGACCTGTGTACTCGTTCCAGTGAAAACTACCAGGCGTACTTTGGCGCGGGTGGACCCGAGTGCTGTCAGGGCAAATGCTCACTCGAGTGCCAGCCAGGCGACAGCTGCGTGGATGAAGCCAACAACCTCTGCGAATAACCGAGCGAACTACTGCAACCGTGGCCTGATCTTAGGCCATGCGTGGCTTGTCGCTTGTCGCGCAAGTAGATGGAGTTCCCAGTTGTCTTTGTCTTTGTCTTTTGCGGATGCGGATGCGTGCTCCGAAAAACAAGAAACCCCTCAAGCGGGCCAACGAGGCTTACTTGAGGGGTTTAATACCGTGCCCGGGGACAGAATCGAACTGCCGACACGAGGATTTTCAGTCCTCTGCTCTACCGACTGAGCTACCCGGGCGTGGTTTCTTAGAAGCGGGGAGGACACTACAGTGCGGGCCGGTACCTGTAAAGTCGTGACGAGGGTTCTTGCGAAGTTATGCGTGCAAAATTGATCGGCATCGCAGCTTCGCCGCATGGGAAGGGGCTAGGATGCGACTATGCGCTTGGCAGTAGTTTCTCTTTTCTTTGTGGTGGCCTGCGGAACTTCGGATTCGGCGCCGGATGCGACCACTGCCATTGATGCAACCGTCGTTGCCGATGCAACCGACTTTGATGCGAACGCTCCAGATGCGTTTGATCCCTGCCCTGGCGAGACGCCTTTTGAAGTGGGCGTGGTCGACTGGAATAGCGCGGAGAACGTTGCAGGCGTTGCAGCGCAAGAACGCGGCGATGGCAATGCAGCGTCGTCGGCTCCCAATGGGCGGGTGGTGCTCTGCGTTAGCGGAACCGGGCCGATTGCGATTCGCTTTACCAAGGTCGACTACGTAGACCGGGTGCACACAACAACGGTCGAAGCCATTGCTGCCCAGTACGCGACCGGGGTGGCGCCAAGTTTCCGCATGCTGCGCACCACCGATGCAGACGCGCTCTACATAAGTGCTGGCGAGACACGCGCAGCCACAGCCGCAACCGTCATTGCGATGCCGACCAACGCCGCCACTGGGGCGCCGCTCGCCGGAGTGACGGTGGGCATCGCTGCAGAGAACGACGGCGCCTACACGCCAGATGGCACGGGGATCGTTACTGGCGATACCAGCTTGGCAGATGGCAAAGTCGTCTTCCTCAACGCCGCTCTGGGCGCGGGCTCCACCGAGGCATCCGCAACAGGGCCGACAAGCTGCGAGGTTCCCGCAAGCGTGACCCTAGAAGCTGGGGTTAGCTCAGTGTCGATTGCTTGCCAGCCGTAGTGATTGGCATGGGCCGAGTTGGGCGCTTGGTTCGCGCGAGGCGAACTTGAGCGGTGGCGGCCCGAATGGTTTCGGCAAGGCATGAGGCCCCAGCGTTTACATAGGCCGACGTGTGGGTCGAAGTGCGTGCGTTGGCTAGATTTTGCATGGCGGCCGGCTTGTACAAGAACTTGGCCGGATGACCAAGAAATATGCATGCACTTCTTCTGGCCCCCATATAAGCGTGGCTGATCCCTTTGGGCACCGCGCCTTCGGGGCTGTGGAGAGGGAAAAAAAACGGCTCCCAAGAGAACTTGAGAGCCGTTGGTGCGAAAGGGGGGACTCGAACCCCCACACCCTTACGAGTACTGGCACCTGAAGCCAGCGCGTCTACCAATTCCGCCACTTTCGCTAGAGCTCCGCCAGAGCGAAACACAGGGGCATTTCTATACAACGCCGAGCCCAAGTCAAGTCGGCTACCCGAGAATCGCTGTGGCAAGTTGGGTCAACTACTGCGAAATCGCCTTTACCAACCAGCAGTTGCCTCCTATGCTTCGGGTTCCAATTCGGGTTGGGGGAATGTCTTAGCAATGGCCAAGCTCATCGTCTACTGCAATGACGAGCGACAAGAATACGAGCTAGCTTCGTTTAATTCGATCGGTCGTCATCCAGACAACACCATCCAGATCCTCGATCGCATTATCTCGAAAGAGCATGCGCACATCGAGCGGCAACCCGATGGCAGCTACATTCTTAACGACTTGCAGTCGCTTAACGGGACCTTCTGCAGGGGTGCTCGAATTAGTGATCTGCATCTCAAAGATGGCGATGAAATTTCGCTTGGCTCAACCCGCATCGTCTTTAGCCAAAGCAGCACCGAAGAGAACGCGCTCAATCGCGTCACGATTGCTCCTGGTCTAACCGAGAGTCACATCCGTCAAAGCATCACCGCAAGCGATGGTGTCTTTGCTTGCGAACGCGACATTCTCGATGAGGGCACGCTGCGTCGCGACTACGAGCGTTTGCGCATTGGCCACGAGCTCGCAAAGGCGGTTGGCTCCGAGCTCGATCTCGACAAGCTGCTTCCCAAAATTCTCGACAAGGCGTTTGAACTTGTGGGTGCCGACCGCGGCGTCTTGCTGCTAATGGATTCGTCTGGCGAGCTTGTGCCGAGCTACGTAAAAAGCGGCGACGGCAAGAACGATAGCGACGACATTGTTCTCTCCAAAACGGTGACGGCAGAAGTCATTCAGAAGAAGGCTGCAGTGCTCTCGAGCGACGCGACTCTCGATGAGCGTTTCTCCGGCGCGCATTCGATCATCATGCAGGGCATTCGCTCGACGATGACGGTGCCGCTTCTGCACTCCGACGAGATTCTTGGTCTCATGCACCTCGATTCGCAGATCGCCAGCAACGCATTTACCGACAAAGACCTGCAAATCTGCCTCGGTATGGCCTCGCAAGCTGCCGTGGCAATCCAAAATGCTCGGCTCGCGCAGCGCATTGAAATCGAAGCGCAAACCCGCGCACAAATCTCCAGGCTTATTCCGCCTTCGGTTGTAGAGCAAGTCGTTAAGGGCGAGCTCGTCATCGAAAAAGGCGGGCGCCTCGACGAAATCACCATGCTCTATTCTGACATTCGCGGGTTTACCGCCATGTCCGATGGTGCGCCTCCCGAAGAGGTCGTCAACACGCTTAACGAGTACTTCGAGGTTATGGTGGAAGTTCTCTTCCGCCACAAAGGCACCTTAGATAAATTCGTAGGCGACGAAATCATCGGGCTCTTTGGCGCGCCGCTAAAAATGATCGATCACGAGTACATCTCGGTGTGCTGTGCAATCGATATGCTGCGCAGCCTTACCGAGTTTAATCGCACCCGGCAGGCCGAGAACCAGCCAGCAATTCACATTGGCATCGGTATTAATACCGGCAAAGTAATTACTGGAGCCATCGGCTCTACCAAGGCCCTGCAGTACACGGCCATTGGTGATGCGATGAACGTCGCCTCGCGATTGGTAAGCCTTGCAAAGCCCGGCGAGATTATTATCTCCGAGCTCACCTACTCGCGTGTTGCAGACCGCATCGAAGCCGAGCCCCTGCCCCCGGTTCGGGTTAAAGGCAAAGCACAAGAGATGCGCGTCTTCCGCGTTCTTGGTCACCGTGGCCAGGAGTGGGTCGCTGGGCCTACCAATAGCTAGCTCGCGCGGCGCAACGGCTTCGAGCTCGGCGCAACAAGCCAGCGCTAATTCATGCCTTTGGTCTTGATGCCGTAAATTCTGGACGGTTCGTTGGATTCACACCATTACAAGACACTTAGTCTTTGCGCTGAAGCTGCAGCTCGCTCGTCGACTGGGTTTTCATCTTGGTGGTCTCGCCATTCATGCCCAACTTAAATCGCGACGTGGTCTGATAGACCCGAGCGGGTTAGCAAAAGAACGCAAGCCACGTGTATAGCTACTGGCCGACTCGCCTCACGTACGGATCGCCATTAATCCCCGTCCCTGCCCGAAAGTCCACCCAACCGATGCAGGCCCCTGTGCTAATGGCGGCATCATCCGAGTTGGTGATCACAGGGTTGAGAGCGGCGCCTGCGCCCGTATCCAGTGCCTCGTGGGTAAAGTCCCAGGATGCGCCCGCGTCAATTGAACTGGCGGCGAAGGCATGCTCGACGCCATCGGCGCCTGCGTTCATGTAGGAGATAACGAGGATATCGCCACCTGCGTAAACAAGCTTTGCCCCTCGGGTAACGCCCGAGAGCGGTGCGCCTGCATTGCTCGATGCACGCTGCGCGGCATCAAAGGTTTGGCCGCCATCGGCAGAGCTTGTGGCAAAGACTTGCGTGCCCTCGCGCCTATCTTCCCAGGCCAGAAAAACTCGGTCGTCCGCGGTGCCCGCGCCTGCGGCGTCGACTGCCATGACGGGGCCAAAGGATGAGCTGCGCTCGACCACTGGATCGTCAATGATGATTTCGGCACCGAATGTTGCGCCGGCATCCGCCGAGCGAACGAAGACAACATCGGAGCCTGCGCCAGGCACCGTGGAGATGCTCTGCCAGGTGACGTAAGCGGCTGTTCCCACAACGCGGAGCACTGGCAAGTCGGCATTTTCCTCGTCGCCGATATCCGCATCGAGACGGGTCTCGTTGGCAGGTGCGATGGCCGCTGTGGCGCTATCGCTAAAGGCCGAGAAGGCATCGCTTGTCACGCCCGAGCGGATTTCGCGCCAAACAAAGATGTAGCGATCGGCGCTGGTGATGCCCACTTGTGGTCGCCCGGCAATTGGACTGGCGCCGCTGCCGACGTTAACGGTGCGCTGCGCTTCGTAGCTTGCGCCAGCATCGGTGGATGTGCGGCTAATGATGTTGCGATCCAAGGTGCTGGTATCGAGCTCTTCCCAAACAATCGCAACTTCGTTGCCGTCATCACTAACCGCGGCACTGTGATGGAAACTATCGTCCGCCCCATCAAGAGCACCGCTTGGCGCGGTGAACGTTGCACCGCTATCGGTAGAGTTCTGAGTTCGAATATCGCGAACTCCTCCGGACACACTTTGGTAGACGACGTGGACGCTATCGGTCGCTCCTGGTGAGACTACGAGAAACGGCTTTACCGCCGCATTGCCAAGGGTATCGGTGAGGTTGATGGCGTCTTGCCAGGTTGCACCACCGTCGAGGGAGCGCGCGAAGTAGATGTCGCTATTGCCGTTACTAAGGTCCGCCCACGAGGCGTAGACGCGTTCGCCGAGCGGCGAACCGCCTGCGGCAATCACCAAGTCGAACGAGTGTTCCTCGCCGGCATTCGTTCCAAGAGCACCGCTCGCATCGATCCGCTCGTCGCTGGCGTCGGCAATCAAGCAGCCTTCCACTGCATCACTATTGGTATCGCAATCCGAGTCTAAGCCGTCTCCGCAAATCTCGATCTGGTCGACCACCTCGCCTTGGCAACTGCCAAAGACGCCAAAGGTGCAACTCTGCTCTCCGGCAAGGCACTCGCCGGCGCCTGCAGTTCCTGCGGTTCCGCTGTAGCAAGACTGCACAAGTGGACCACCGGCAGTGGCTTCGTCAATCTGCGCATCGCAATCTTCATCTTGGTTGTCACAGGTCTCTTCAGTGGCAGGCAGAACTTCGCCAACACACGCGCCTCCAAAGACGCCCGCCGAACAGGTCTCGGAGCCCGAAGCGCAAAGCCCGACGCCCTCGGTGGCTCCTGGGCCCGAGTAACAGGAGCGGCTAACGTCTTCGTCGGTATTGCCATCGCAGTTGTCGTCGATGTTGTTGCAGGTCTCTGCCGAAGGCTCTGGAGCACCGACGCAGACAATGGTTCCCAGTGAACAAACCGTGTTGCCCGTGTTCTCGCAAGCGCCGATTGCAATGCCCATTGGGCCGTTGTTGCAGGCGAGTCCGGCGTCCTCTGGAGCGTCGTCGGCAACGCCATTGCAGTCGTTGTCGATAAGGTCGCAAATCTCGACGCCGCCGTTGCTAGGTGTGCACGAGTACTCGCAGCCATCGGCCACGGTGCCGTTCACGTCGTGGAAATTGGTATCGCAATCGGCCGCCGGGTTAAACGTGCAGGCTCCGGTGGTGCACGAAGCGCTGGCGTTTGGGAAACTGCAAACTCGGCCGCACTGGCCGCAGTGATTGACATCGGTATCGGTATCGAAATCTTCGTCGACATCGCCGTCACAATCGTTGTCCACCAGATCGCAAGATTCGACGCCACCATCGGTTGGCGTGCACGAGTACTCGCAGCCATCGGCTTGCATGCCGTTGCTATCGATGAAGCCCGCTGTGCAATCGCTTGCAGGATCAAACGAGCAGGTACCGGCGCTGCAGGTTGGCGACGCTTCAAAAAAACCACAGACCCGGCCGCACTGGCCGCAGTTGTCCAAGTCCGAATCAAAGTTTGTCGCTTCGTCGACCACACCGTCGCAATCGTTGTCGAGTTCGTCGCAAGCCTCTTCGCCAGCATTGGAGACGAAGCAGCCGTACTCGCATCCATCCGAGCCCTCGAATGGATCGCCGAGGTCGCCGTTGACATCGACATTACCGGGAAAGCACTCGGTTGCGACGCATGCGCCAGACTCGCACGCGGTTCTTGTGCCGCCCCGCTCGCAGCTATTTCCGCAACTTCCGCAGTTGAAGAAGTCGGTGGCGAGGGAGGTGTCTTCATCGACATTGCCATCGCAATCGTTGTCGAGTTCGTCGCAGATTTCTTGGCGAACCACACCATCTTCACAGCCTGGTGCGGCATCAAAGCCCGCATCACCTGGGCCGCCGTCAAAGATATCGACGCCGCCATCACCGTTGCCCTGCCCGCCTTCATCACAGTTGATGCAAAACGGATTCGCGTCGCAGGCCGCTTGTGGAGCAGCGAGAAGGCAGACCAGTGGCACGAGGTTTACTGCGCTTCCTCTGCGCCTCCAGAGCAGAAGCCCCAGAAGTGCCAATCCAAACCAAAGCCCGGTGCCTTGGCTGCTTGCGCCAACGCTACAACCGCCACCGCCGCCAGGTGCGACATACTCTGGCACGGGCCCGGCATCTCCCGAGGTATCTTCTGGCGCGTCGTAGCAGCCGCCAAACTCGCAAACCGCATCGGCGGGACACTCAACTCCGATGCATGGGTCGGCAATGCACTCGGCGGCCTGCGGGTCACACACTTGTCCTTCTGGACAGCCAATGTTGCGGCATGGATCGTCGATGCACTCGCCACTTGCCGCGTCACAAATCGTGCGGTCCGGGCAATCCCCACTGCAGCCTGTGGCTTCGCAGAGGCCATCGATGCACTGCTGACCTTCGTCACACTGGATGCCCACGCAACTCGCAATGCAATCGCCGCCTCGGCAAAACTCTGAGTCGCCACACGTAATATCAAAACACGGATCCGACTCGCACAAGGCGTTAAGGCAAATCTCGTCTTCGGCACACAAAGGCAAGAACGTGCAGGTCTCGGGCACGCACACGCCATCACTAGGACGGCACACCAAATCACTTGGGCAGTCGACAGCATCGCAGATTGGCTCGCAGCTGCCTTCGCGACAAACGTTTCGAGTACCGTCTTCGTCATCGTTGCAAATCACGCCGAAGCAGGCGTCTGGGACGCAGAAGTTATCGATACAGCCTTGGCCAACCGGGCACGAGAACTCGCCGCCGTCGCAGGGCGAGGTGCAAGCGCCGTCGATGCAGGCGCCGCCTTCGCACAAGTCACCATCATCGATGACATCGTTGCAATCGTCGTCGACTCCGTTGCAAACCTCGGTGGTGCCATCAAATCCGCCAACACACTCAAGAGCGCCGCTAATGCACTTGACGAGGCCCGGCTCGCAAAGGCCATCACTCTCGCCGCACGCCACGTCGACGCCCGCAGGGTTGTCATCGACCAAGCCGTTGCAGTCATCGTCCAGGCCGTTGCAAAGCTCTGGGCCGCCGCTCACCTCATCGACGCACTCTGGGCCGGTTGCGGTGCACTCGATTACACCAGGTTCGCAAACACCAACATTGGTTCCACAGGGCGAGCCAACATCAATCGGATCGTTATCGATCGTGCTGTTGCAGTCGTCATCAATGAGGTTACAGGTTTCGGTTTGCGGACCAACTTCGCCTGCACACTGCGGGCTGCCCGCGTTGCAAATCAGGGTTCCAAACTCGCACGGGCCAACATCGGTAGCACCGCAGTCTCCGCCCACATCAATTGGCGCGTCGTCTTCAACGCCATCGCAATCGTCATCAAGGCCATTGCACAGCTCATCGGTTGGGCCGACTTCGCCTTGGCAGTCGAGCACGCCACCTGCGATGCAAACTTCAACGCCTGGGCTGCACTGTCCAACGCCCGAGCCGCATACGCCGCCTTCATCAACCGGTGACTCGTCAACCGGGCCATCACAGTCGTTGTCGACGTTGTCGCAGAACTCCGCGTTCGGACCGGTATCGTCGTCGCACTCGAGCGCTCCGCTCTCGCAGACAATAAAGCCTTCGGGACACAAGTCCGAGTCTGGGCCATCGCACGCAGCGCCAACGTCTGCTGGGCTATCGTCGATGTTGTTATTGCAGTCGTTGTCGAGGCCATCGCAAACTTCAGAGCTTGGCCCACCAATCGACGTGCATTCGATAGCGCCGGCAACGCAAATGGTCTCGCCCTCTTGGCAAACACCAAAGGTTGGGCCGTCGGCGCAGGTAAGAGCAACGTCGTCGCACTGACACGAGTCACCGACGCCAAAGAGATCCGCATCGGCTGCATCGACAAGGCCATCGCAGTCGTTGTCGATGCCATCGCAAACTTCGGTGCTGGGAATGCATGGCGGAGCTAGGCCATCGACCTCGATCATCATGTCGGCGAAGTCGTTGTCGCCACCGCGAAAGAGGTCTTCAAAGCCAAAGTAAAATCGGTCGGCGTTGCTTGGCGACGAGTACACGAGGTGGTGCACGAAATCGCCATCATCGTTAAGGTCCTTCTGCGTGAAGTAGATAAAGGCAAAGAAGGAATCGCCCTCAAAGTCGCCGCAGTTGGCGACACCACCGGGGCGGTCCTCAGGGGTAATCAGATAAAATCCGATAAAGCCGCCCTTGTAGCGTCCTGCTGCCTGTTCTGCAGCAAAGTCGACAGCCACTGATTCCGCGGCTTGGCCGGGCCCAGGATTTCCTGGCAGTGCATCTTCAATGTACATTGTCGGATCGCCGTGGTGATGCCCGCTGTGCCCCGGATCAAATGCATGATTCTCCATTGAGACACCGCAGCCGATAATCGGATGCAAGTTCTCGCGGCGCCCCGCGGCAGAAGAAATATCATCACCGACATTGTAGTAGCCAAAGCTGTTCTCAAAACCGGCGTACTCGGCGAAGTCGGTGAAGGTGACATCCTGCGTGGTATTGGGTAAGAAAACTTCGGGCAGCTCGGCAGCATCTAAGACCGCATCAAGTGTGCCAGTAGCGGCCTCGCGGATGTCCAGCTCAGCCTGCACCCGCGAGCCTGAAACCGGAATGATGGTGCCGTCGACCTGAGTCACCGTGGCGTTTGCCGATTGCGTTACGACGAGAACGAGGCCAAGTAATCCAAGGAACCAAGGGGAGCGAGCGCGCATAGCTGCGATCGTATCAGGGCTGGTGCGTTTTCGACGAAGGCGTGGGGGTAGCAATGCACCCTCGCCCCGGCACACAGTGTATGCGGCCGGCACACACAATAGAATTTTCCCTAGATTCGAGTCGCCCAGCCGCGAATCACAGGCCTCACAATGCGCGGGCCAACCTCCATGCGCGTGTGCTCGATCGCATCGATGCGAAAGCTGCCGTCGCGAATGGTCTGCTCGGTATCTCGCACAACTTGGCAGCTAGCCGACACCAAGCCCCAAAGCGGCTGATAGCGATGTTGGCGTTTGCGATTGCGGGCATCGCTTGGATCGAGCACGTGTTCGACGAAGGCCAATCTGCCACCGGGCCTAAGCACTCGGTGCAACTCGCGTAGAACCTGCGCCGGATCGCGGACCGAGCAGAGCACCAACGTTGCGACCGCCCAGTCAAAGCTCGCGTCCTCGCAGGGCAACTTCTCGCCAAAGGCTCTGGCCAGCTTGACGTTTGCTGGAGCTGCAATGGTGCCGCGCGCAAGTTTGCGGGCCGCGATGCCACGCATATCGTCGCTTGGCTCGAGAGCCAGCAGTTGCGTGACGCCGCTGTGATAGTGAGGAAAGTTGGCGCCGGTGCCCGCGCCAATTTCAATGACATCACCGGCAACCTCGGCGAGGGTCTCTTGCCGCCAAGCTGCAAAGTGTTTGCGCTCCGCCCCGCGAAGGGCGAAGTCGTACACCTGCGAGAGCAGCCAACTCATGCGCTACAGCGCTTCGATAACAAGCGAGATGCCTTGGCCGCCGCCGATGCACATCGTCACCAAGCCGTAGCGCTCGCCTTTGCGACGAAGTGCGTAAGCACAAGTGAGTGTGAGAATCGATCCGGTTGCTCCAAGAGGATGGCCAAGAGCAATGGCGCCGCCCATCATGTTGACCTTGGCTGGGTCGATTCCCATTTTCTCAAAGTCGCGGATGCAGGCGATGGCCTGTGGTGCGAAGGCTTCGTTTAGTTCGACTCGGTCGATTTCTTTGCCCTCGATGCCGGCATTCGCAAGCGCGATTTCTGTGGCCGGAACCGGGCCGTAGCCCATGATTCGCGATTCGCATGCCGCGACGCCAATACCGGCGATGCGCGCAAGTGGCGTGGCTCCATGCTTGACCGCATCGCTCTCTTTGCCGATGACCATGGCAGCGCCACCATCGACAACAGCCGAAGCGTTGCCTGCGGTGACAATTCCGCCAGCCTCAAAGGCAGCGGGAAGACGACCCATCTTGGCCATCGAGATGTTGTCCATGATGTGCGTATCGTGCTCGACGACCATGGACTCGGCGCCATTGTCGACCGTGACCGCAATGGTCTCTTCTTTAAAGTGACCAGCATCGCGGTTGTCTTTGGCAAGGGTTTGCGAGCGGAAGGCAAACTCATCCGCTTCGGTGCGGCTAATCTCAAAGCGCCGACCAAGCTCTTCTGCGGTATTTGCCATCGCCATCTCGGCGGATGGATCGTAGAGGCTCATGAGCAGCATGTCTTGCAGATGCGTCCCAGGTGCCAAGCCCTTGGTATCGATGGGCCCGTACTTTTGCACAGCAGCGCCAACCTTCTTGCCCCGGTAGTTGTAGAGGCAAAATGGGTACTGCATCGACTCTGCGCCGCCAACCACAATGAAGGGGCGCTTTTTATCGTGACGAAGACCAGCCGCAATCATGTCCGCGCCAACGGCGATGGACTCTGCACCGGATCCGCAGATGCGAGCGACAGTGAGCGCTGGAACGGTCTCGCCTAGGCCACCGCGCCACGCCATACCCTTGGCGCCATAGATCGAATCGCGATGAGAGTGCTGCGCCATGCCCATGACCACGTGTCCAACAAGCTCGTTGTCGACGTTGGTGTTCTCGAGGGTGCCTTTAATGGCGAGCCCTCCGAGTTGGGTTGTGGAAAAGCGTGAGAAGAGCCCGGGCTCGCGGTTGTTGATCAGAATATCGGCGCGCGGAGTTCGCTTGGCGCCGTCGAGAATGACAATGGAATCTTGGTTCGACATATCGGTAGTCCTTGGAGGTCGTCGTTTAAAAATGCGATGGAGTCCGCTTGGACTACTCGTTGAGGAATTCGGCGGGCACGCGCGGTCCGTTTTGCATGAAGTTGCCCATGCCGATGTTCATATCAACCGTTGCTTTGCAGCGAGCAAAGCCGTCTGCCTCGATCTCAAGACCGTCGCCCAGGTTCGTAGCAAGCCCGCGAAGAATGACGTCAACAAGGATCTTATCGATCGCCAAAGACCGGTGACCAATGTCGACCGTCGGAAGCGTTGTTGGGATTGCCATTGGCTCGGGATTGACCGGAGCAATCTTGGCATTGCCAGCGAGGTAGTCGCGAATGAGCCTTACGGCACCCGCTTCTGGATCCGCATCGGGTTCGCCATGAGCCCATCCAAGCTCGCAGGCCTGGGTCGCGTTCATCGACTCGGCTGTGCGAAGCATCGAATAGGCTCGCTCGAATCCGATGAGACGCGGCAGGCGTTGTGTTCCGCCGTAACCCGGAATAATTCCTAGGTTAACCTCGGGCTGTCCAAGAACAAGGTCGGGAGCGACGATACGAGCGTGGCACGCCATCGAGAATTCTGCGCCGCCGCCCAAGACCGGGCCGCGAAGGGCTGCAACCACGGGTTTAGCCATGCCAGCGATGTGCTGCATGATTGGATGCGTTTTAAGGCAAATGTCCCGACACTCGCCAGGAGTAGGCAAGGCTGCCAGTTCCATGATGTCGGCGCCGGCAAGCGAGCCATTGTAGCTTGTGAAAACGATGCCTTTAATGTCGGCGTCGGCTTCAAGCTCGACCATGGCCGAGTGAATTTCGCTAATGGTTAGAGCCGAGAGAGCGTTCATCACCTCGGGTCGCCACACTCGAACGGTGCCGATGTCGCCGTTGCGCTCGACCTTTACGTTGCGGCGAAACGAGACTAGGGATTTTTCTTTGATGCTCTTTGGAACGACAAAGCCTTCGTGGGCTTTGGCGAAGCTCTCGCAGAGTGCAGCAGCCTTGTCGGCGCCAAGCTCTTCGGTAATCTCGAGAAGGCCTTTGGAGAAGCCAAGCGCCATGCGAGTTAGCCAATTGAGTTCGGCTGGCTCGCAGATGTCGTTATCAACGACGAAGTAGGTGCGAGCGACAAGCACCGCCAAGATGCGATCGAGAACCACTTTGGCAAGCGCCTCGTCGTGGCTTGCATCGTGGGGATTCTTGCGATCGTGCCAAGGAGAATTGCCCTGGGTGGTAAGAATCTTGGGAGCCTTAAACCACGGAGTGCCGGTTTCGGCTTCTTGCATCAGCTGCTGGCAGTGCACCGTGAGCAAGTTGCCCTGGGTTGCGTCCATGACGTTAAACGGGCCGCCGCCGCCAATTGCATCATTTACAATTTTGTCGACCTGCGCGGGATTGGCAATGCCCTCTTCGACGATGCGTGCCGCCTCCGAGATGTAGTTGCAAAAGATATCATCGGCAGCAAAGCACTCGACGTCGGCGGTTCGAACTGGAACTTTCCCTAGGTGCTTGATGGTCTTCATCATGCGGATGTCGAGCACTTCGTCGCCCGAGCTCACGATTTCGATCGGTGGAGAGCGCCAAGCCGGAAAGAAGGGGTGATTGACGAAGCAGCGCTCTGGGTGCTTTGCGCCCTCGGCAATGTACTTGCGAGGCAAGCCCGAGGTTGCAAAGCCAATCAGGCAGGTTGGGCTCACAACCTCTTCGAGGTTCTTTAGAATGATTTTCTTGATAGAGAGTTCTTCTGAGGCAGCCTCTAGAACGTACTCGCAATCGGCGAGGTCTTTCATGTCCATGGTTGGCACCAGGGCTGCTTCCAGTGCGGCTCCGGCCTTTGCCGAAATCTTTCCTCGGGCAACGCCCTTGCGACCGTAGCCACGGATCCGCTCAACGCCTGCGTCGAGAGCCTCCTGCTTAATGTCGAGCAGGTAGACCTTGCTCCCTTTCTCGCGCACCAGGGCCGAGAGAAAACCGTAGGCCAAGTCAGGCCCAATGGATCCAGAACCGATTACACCGACAATCATAATGCGCCGACCATAGCCACCAGGGCCGAGCCTGCCAAGGCTGGCCTGAAACTCCTGTGCCGAAGGCCGCACCGAAGCGCGTTCGCCCTAGAAGCGCAAATGGTAGAAGCGCTCGATTTCGCCCTCCAAAGCCTCAAAGTGGCCTTGAATCGAGACCGAGTAGCTCGCCATATCGCCAAAGAGCTCGCGAACCTGGGTCGCATAACAGGCGACGGCTTGCGACTTGGTAATGTCATCGATGGCCACGTCTTCAAAGCCCTCGACCCGCGCCCTGAGCCTGCCCGCCGCCCGCAGCACCGAGTCTGACTGAACCGCCTTACCGGGATTTGGGTAGACGTACGGCGCATCCTCGTAGAAGAGGACGTTATGGCCGAGAGTCTGAAGCTTGCGACCCGCATGAGCGCAGAGCTGGTGATCGACGTGGGCACCGACCGCCATGGGACACAGGACCAAACGCTCTTCGATATGCGGTAGAACGCCCTCGACGATTTGATCCCGGAGTGGCGCGTCGGCTCGGGCCACAACGCCAAATAGCGCTTCGATCCGCGAGTAGAGCCGCTCGCCCTCGGTCCCGACCCTGTCGATTGCGTCGAGCTTATTAAGTAGTCGCGCCTTGGCACCAACTCGCTCCATCGCCGCGGCATCCTCGGCGCGGCGCATCTTTGGAGTTGCCCACGCATCCAGTGGCTTGACCCGTGGCATTGGGGGATCGGCAGTAAAGACTGTGACCACCAGGGCATCGGAGTTCTGCAGTAAGAGCCCGCCACAACTGAGAACAGCATCGTCGAGATGCGGTGAAATCACCAAGATCGGACGTGAAAGCAGCGCGCTCATAGGGAGAGGAAACCAGGGGATGCCAGCCGCGGCAAGCAGGTTGACCAACAACTCGAACTTCGACAAGACGCGGCCCGCCTCATTTGTGTAAGGTCCGCCCGCCATGAAGCACAGCCCAAAGCGCCCCCGTTCGTTCCGTCGTCTCGTGACGGCCAGCCTCGCGCTGGCACTTGGTACAGCCGTTGTTGTTCATCAACAAGCGGATGCCGAGCCCGCCGCAAAGGTGATGCTCAATGGCAAGATGTCCGGCGTCTTCTTTAACGATGGGGATAGTTTCCGCGTCCTAAAAGGCCCAAAGAAGGGAGCCAAAGCTCGCCTCTTTGGCTTTAACACTCTGGAGAGCCACGGTGCGGTTCACCAGTGGGGCGATTGGACCTTTAAAGAGCTCTACAACATCGCAAAGATGGCCACGTACAACGGACGCAAAGGCACTTGGACCTGCACGACCGACGAGAAGACCGACACCTACGGTCGTATGTTGGTGTTCTGCGAGGGACTGGCCGAAGATCAAATCCGCAAAGGCCTTGCTCACGCAATGAGCATTGATGACAACCCAGGTCTTCCAAAACTGCTCGAAGCCCAAAAAGACGCCATCGCAAACAAGCGCGGCATGTGGGCCCACGGGGTTCCAGAGTTTGTCTTAACTTCGCTTCACTCGGTTGAAGAAGATGTAGAAGGTCGCGGCACCTACAACCGCGTCGTATCCAGCGCCGATGGTCACTCGATCAAATGGAAGCACACCAATAGGTACACCGAGTGCGAGAACGTCTGCATTCAAGTGTACCCAGACGATGCGCAGCTTCTACCTGCCGTTCTCGAGAAGCTCAAAGTTGAAGGGGCCGCGTTCATTGGCACGATGACCGATGAGCAACTTCTCACCATGCTCGGAACGTTTCAGCGGGTTCGCATGGTTGACCGCCCAGCTCCCAAAGAGCACCGAGACGACCTTAAGGCACTCCTGCTCACCTACGCCGAGCAAGGACTCTTTGGTACTGGCGCAGCAACCGATGGCAGCTGCGTCATTCACGTTCCTTTTGAACGACGCTTTGGTGGAACCCGAGCCGCTTGTCTTAAGAAGTAATGCGCAGTTTCAAAATCACCTTCCTCGGCGCGTTGGCCAGCTTGCTTTTGGCAAGTTGTGGCTACGACGTGCCTTCCCGGCCGATTGGCGGCTACGAGACAAACAACCAGAACTGTTCTGACGGCATCGACAACGATGGCGACGGCCTCATCGACTGCCGCGATGCCGATTGTTTCTTCACTTCGACCCTGTGCGGCGAGCAAGTCCCGGACTTGCCCGACGACCGCGCTGAAAATACGTTGGCAACTTGTAGCGACCTCATCGATAACGACGGTGATGGCACCTACGACTGCGGAGAAGACACCTGCACGATTATCCTCGAGCTTTGCTGCTCGACCGAGAACACCGATGATGCCTGCAGCGATGGCATCGACAACGATCAAAATGGCTTTGCTGACTGCGCCGACTTTGGCTGTGCTCGCGGGCTTTTTGTGACGGTTTGCGATGAGGAAACCGACGGTACCTGCAGCGACGAGAAAGACAACGACGGCGATGGCCTCACCGACTGTGATGACCCTGGTTGTTACGGCGAGAACCTCTTTAACTGCCGCGGCGATGAGCTCACAGTTGAGCAGTGCAGCGATGGCCTCGACAACGATGGCAATCGATTTACTGACTGCCAAGACAACGGCTGCCGAATGTCCACAGACCAGGCCGTGCTCGACTACTGCGCAAGTTTGCCAACCGAAGATACCCTCGCAACCTGCAGTGACAACGAGGACAACGATGGCAATGGCTTTACCGACTGTAGCGACTTTAGCTGCACGATGTCGAACGACCAATCCATCTTGGACTACTGCGCAAGCTTGCCCTCGGAGACGACCCTCGAAGAGTGCAGCGACGGCGAAGACAACGACGGCAACGGCTTTGTCGATTGCGGTGACTTTAGCTGCTCGCGCTCTGACGATGCAGCCATCCTCACGTACTGCGATGCACGTGCCGAATCGACGTTCGAAAAATGCAGCGATGGCGAGGACAATGACGGCAACGGCTTTATTGATTGCGGCGATTTCTCCTGCAGTCAAGCTCGAGACTTAGGCGTTCGCCAAGCATGTCAAGAGAGCCTCGGTGCAACCCCTGCCGACGCCAACATTCGATGCGCCGATAACCTAGACAACGATGCCGACGGCTTTGTCGACTGCGACGACTGGGACTGCTCGAACAACCCCGATGTAACCATCTGCGAAGGTCCGCTTGTCTGCGAATAGCAGGCGCAGCCAAACCTACGTCTATAAGAATTCTTCCAAGAGACCTAAAGTGGAGTTAACAATGAAAAAGTCTTTCCTGGCGAGCCTAGCTTTCGCTGCCCTGGTGTTTTTGCCCAAGAGCGCTTTGGCGCAAGAGCAGTGTGACAACGGCGTCGATGACGACGGCGATACGGTCTACGACTGTGGCGACGCCGATTGCTTTGACGACCCGATCTGCCAGCCAGACGGTCGTCCCGAGAATACCAACGCGCGTTGCGAAGATTGGATCGATAACGATAGCGACGGCCAGCTTGATTGCGACGATAGCGATTGCTACGGCGCAGGAATCTCGGTCTGCGAAGGCAGCTACGATACAATGAAGCGCCTGGCCGAAAGTGGCGGAACGGCTGCGGCCTCAACCGCCGTTGAAGACGACATTCCCGAGCTTGGCGCTGGCATGTCTGTCGAAGACCTTATTGGTACCGGCAGCGACAATGACGGCGAGCGCAACGATGTTGCGTGCTCCGACGGCATCGACAACGATGACGATGGCCGCATCGATTGCGCCGACTTTGGTTGTCGCTTCGATCCAACCGTTACGGTTTGTCAGGGAGATCCTGACTTTCGCTTCTCGGTTGTCGCTCGTGGTGCACAGACCTACGAGTTTCAAGAAGAGGTCATGAATACGAAGGTGGACACGCTCCAGCTTCGCGCCTTTGGCCCAATGCCTTTGGTCAACGACTCTTTCTTCTTGCTCTCGATGCGCGCAGACAAGACACCTCGTCTTACCTTCGCCATGTTCCAAGTTCCCCTTGGCAAAAACGGCCACTACCTAAACCTCAACAGTGGCGGTGGTGGGCTTTCGATCGAGCTCATCCGCTCGGCTCATAAACGCCTTCTCCTTGACTCGGCGTTCTATCTCTACAACGCGTTCGAGCAGGGCAACGGAGCCGCTGTCGAAGTTGGTGGTCCAATCGATGCCAAAGGTAAGTTTCTCTACCGCGCATTTGCCGCAGGTGGCACCGGCCGCTTCTCGGGCAACGTTGGTGGTGGCTTTGTCTCGGATGACAACAACAACTACACCTACACAGCTGGTGGACAGATTCACATGAACCTCATCGGCTACCACAGCCGTTGGGACTCCTCGATGCTCTTCGTGAAAGCTCCCCTCACCTTCTCGACCGCCATCGGCGCCAAGTACGACCAACGCGCTCAAGAGCGCTACCCGGCTCTAAACATCAACGCCACACTCAAGTGGAACCGCTTCATTGCAGTTGGCGAGACCTACCTTAAGCAAGAGATTGATTTTGAATCGCGCCACATGGCGTACAACTTCAAGATTGGCTTCTTGGCCATTCCAAAGAAGCTTATGCTCGCCGCCGACTTTGGTGAGTTCCTTGAGCTAAAGGCCGGAACCTATCCAGGAGAAGTTCCCAACGACATCGCTCGCCAGCGCCAAGAGACGCAAATTCGCGCAGCAGCCCACTACTACCTGTGGCGCAACATTGTTGTCGGAACGCTTATCTTCGCCGACCGCAAGGTTGATCCCGCTCCGGGCCAAACTGATCAGCTGCACACGCAAGAGGCCAAAGCCGTCATGAGCTACCGGTTCTAAAACCGCCGGGCCAGTCCTCTGGTCCAAGCTCTTCCAACTCGGAAGCCAAAAGGTGTCCTCGCAAAGAGGGCGCCTTTTTTGCGTTTGGCCTGCCTGTCGAATGCGAAGGCAAACCCAAGAACGCTCGGAACAATCGGAGGCATTGAAGGCTTAATTTCCAAGTAGTTGGATTGTCATTGAAATTGAAAACCGTTTTCAATTATTATGGGACTACTCCAACCGGGCCGTTGACACAGCTTTCCGGGCGAGCTAGATCCAAGCTAGTTAGGAAATGAAAATGGTTTTCAATTTCAATTCGAAACGACTCATCTTGGCCATTGCGTGTTTCGCGCTGCTTGGCCTCACGAGCACCGCGCAGGCGGACAAGACCTACTTCACAAAGAAGGAGGTGCTTAAAGACTTTTTCCCTAGCAGTGACAAAGTCAGCTTCGAGAAATTTACACCAACCAAGGCACAGCGCTCCAGCTTGCACCGGCGACTTGGCTACGCCCTCGCGCGAACAAGCTACTACATTTTCGTAGCGAGCAGCACCTCCCCCTCCGGTTCTAACGTCATCGACGGCTACGCTTTCATCGACGATCAGATGGGACAACATAAGCCCATCACCTTTGCCGTCAAGCTCAGCCCCGATGGAGTCGTGCTCCGCCAAGAAGTTATGGTGTACCGAGAGAGCCATGGCGATGAGGTTTGCAGCCGGCGCTTTAGCAAGCAGTTTAATGGCAAGACCGTGACCGATGCTCTTCGTCCAAACAAAGACATCGATTCGATAAGCGGTGCCACCATCTCTTCGCGTGCCATCACCATGGGCGTCAAACGCGCCTTGGTGCTCTTTGACACCGCGATTATCGCGCCTCGTGCCGTTCGCGTATCGCACTCGTCAAACTAAGCCGATCCTCGTATTCGAAGTCGCTCTCGCCGCAGTTGCCCACATCCTCGATGCAGGCACACCTGGTTCGGCGCGACTTCAAGATGAGAACTATTCTGATGTACCGCTTCAAAATCATCCAATCGCTGCTGCTTGTGAGTTTCCTTGCCCTGCCCTGCATTGCACAGGCGGACCCAATCGCAGAGCCGGCGACTAGCGAGCCTGCGGATGATGCGCCAACGGATGATGCGCCAAGCAGCGAGCAGTCTGCCGTCAAAGGTCCCGCTCAAACGAACCAACCAGCAACGCATGAGCAGACCGAGGCAAGCAGCGAAGCTGAGATGCAAACTACCCCAGAGAGTACCTCCCGAGATGAGCAAGACATCGGCGATACGGGACCTGTGCTCGAGTTGCCCCCCGAAGACGAGGACGAAGCAGTTCCGCCATCAAATGGCCCAAGCGTCGCTCTCCCACCAAAGCGCTCCACTCAGGCAATCGATCGAATCTTTCAAGGCGCGGCAAATGCCGTCACAATCGCGGGCTATGGCGAGCTGCACTACACCCGGGCAATGCCAGAAGATGGCGATGCGACGAGCGAAATCGACATGCATCGATTGGTGCTCTACGTAGGAAAGCAGTTTAACGACAAGATTAGCTTTAGTACCGAACTTGAAGTGGAGCATGCGATCGCTGGCGAGGGCAAGGTTGGCGAATTCGAGGTCGAGCAAGCGATCGTCGATTACCGCTTCACCGATCGCGATAGCGCTGTGGGCGTGCTGGGCATGCGCGCCGGAATCATGTTGGTGCCGATGGGCATCGTCAACCAGTGGCACGAGCCACCGCTTTTTCACGGTGTCGAGCGACCGCGAGTCGACGAGCTCATCATCCCTTCCACTTGGCGCGAAGGTGGAATCGGTATCTATCACCGGCCTTCCGAGGACTTCAGCTACGAACTCTACCTAATGGGTGGTCTTGACCCGGCAGGCTTCTCTCCCGACGCGGGCATTCGACGCGGTCGCCAATTTGTTGGCTTGGCACGCGCCGATGGCTTGGCTTTTACCGGCCGAGGCGAGTACCAGCCCAATGGGCAAACCGTAATTGGGCTCTCGGGCTACTTTAGCCAAGCTGGCAAGAACTCCGACGAGATCGATGCGAATGTGAACGTGCTTGGCGTCTCCGCCGATGCCCGCAGCAAGTACCGCGGTATTGAGGCAAAGGCCGAGTTTGCGATGTTCACCATCGGCGATACCGACGAGCTGAATGCTGTTGTGAACACCACAGGATCAAGCCGCGGTGATGTTGGTCGTCGGCTCCTCGGCGCCTATGCCGAAATCGCCTACGACATCTTCCACACTATGGATATGGAGCAGCAGCTCCTGCCCTTTGCCCGCTTTGAGTACACCGACACCAACCCCGACGAAGATACCCTCACCTTCATCGACGTCGTTGGCGGTCTCACCTTCCGGCCCATCCCCCAGGTTGTCTTTAAAGCCGACGTTACGTATCGGCGCGCTGACGGCGATATTATTGGCGACAACGCGACACTCTTGAACCTCGGCGTCGGCTTCCTGTATTAAGTGCGCTCCGGGGTATGAGGCAGTTTTCGCACAAAGGCTTTCGAATCGAGCAACTCTCGTTTGAGGCCAAGATTCTCTACAGTGCATTTCTGTTTTTCGCGATCGCAGCAATGCTGGTATCGGTGGCCTACTACTCGGCCCTCGTCGGCGAGAGGCCCATGCAAGGCGCTCGCGAGTACTACGGAGGCGAAGCGCCTCCTGTGCCGGCTGCACTAGAGCCGTCTGCTGAGACGGCAGCCGATGACGCTCTTGACGATGGCCCCGAAATCGACATGCCAGATGATATGGAGGACGAGTACATCGCTGAGAGCGCGCCGATGCTCTTGTCGATGACCAAGCGAAAGCTTCTTGAGGTCACTCACTTCCATCTTTTTACGCTGCCAATTTTCCTCCTCGTCATCGCGCACATCTTCATGCTCTGCGCCATGGACCCACGAGTTAAGGCAGCCGCAATTGTTTCGGGCGTTCTATCCTCGGGCATTCACATGCTTGCGCCCTGGCTGGTGTTTTGGGGCGGCGCCTCTTGGGCATGGCTTATGCCTGTGACGGGCGCATGGATGACGCTATCGATGTTTGTGCTGATGCTGTGGCCTGCATGGGCCATGTGGCGCCCAGCCAAGCCGCGCAGCGCATAGTTTCCAAGCTGTCGACCGAGAAGCGCGTGGCTTTCGGAGGCAGGCTCGCCCGGCTGCGAGAAGCGCTCTAGGAGCCGTAGCGCACGAGCTCAATGCGCGTAAATCGATGTAAGAATTGTTCCGAAACTTCACGCAGCGCCGAGCGCGTGGCACCTCGAACTGACCGCTCGCACGCTCGCCAGGAAAGATCGATGGCATCCGCATGCACGATCCACTTGGCGGTAAGCATGGCCGCTGAGAAGTCTGTTCCGTGGATACGCAGCGCGGCCACAACCGCAGGTAGGCACTCGGCAACGTGGCCGCTGGGAGAGGCCACCGTTTTCGTTGCCAGTGGAAAGCCGCTCTTCTCGGTTGCCCGAGCAACAGCTGCGTCAAACGCCAGTGAGTCCTCTAAGAGTCCGGCGGGACCGTCGAGACACTCGCGAATCAGCAGTGCTTGAAAGACAGCACCAGACACGGCGAGAGGGGCATCGTGGGTCGCACGAGCATTTTGCTCGACGATCGCGACGAGTTCGCTTGGTGCGATCGCAATTGCCAACGGCGCCACCCGAATCGCTGCACCGTTACCACAGCTTTCGCTAGGACGACGAGGTAGATGTCGGCGGGCTCGGATTGCAGATTGCGTGCAAGCCCGACCAGCGCCAATGCGTATGTAGGACCATAATCCGAGTTCATCGAGGAAACGTTCATGGCTGCACTCTCCGTTTAAGAAGATGCTCCGAGCCACTCCAATCAACAACTGCGTATCATCGGATACATCGCCAGGGCGCCTAAGAAAACGTAGTAGTCCACGGCGCATCGCCAGCGGGCCAGGGTAGCGAATTCGCGCCAGCCACTTGGGCACACTTTCCGCTGGCAGATTTACGGCATCGCCAAGCGCAGCTCCGACAAGGCAGCCACGGATTCGGTCTTGGCGACTTCCCTGAACACTGGCAACGTCTGCCGAGACCACTGGGTATGCATTGCGCGCCCAACGAATGCGCAAGGCCGCGACAGCGGCTCGCCAAGCCAAGTAGAGCGCGGCAAGCGCACCGACGACGCGAAGCAGTGCAACTGCCAACTCCAAACTAGTGCGTACCCGCCTGCGCTTCGAAGGCATCGAGCCCGAGTTTCTCTCGCACCTCCAGGCTCGCGACCGGATAGACGTCTTCCCGCGGGCAGATAAGACGCTCGGGGGTTTTGATGTGGGCGCGCTGCTCAGTGACAAAGCTGGTGATGTCTTGGATGTCGATGATCGACTCGTGTGCGTAGCGGGCCAATACCGAGCCGCGCATACCCAACTGGATGGCGCGCCTGCGTTCCTTGGCGCCCGAAGGGGCGTGGTCAGGGTCCCATTGCAGGCGGACGTCTGATGATTTGACAGCTGCGCTCCAGGCCTCTTGCGATGGGTACTGCTCGGGCACGAAGCTTGAGTGCACAGCGAGCGCCAGCATCTCATCAAAGGCTGCTCGGTGCAGACGAACCGCCAGAACGACCTCTTGACCGGGCTTAGTAGCCCACCCACTTCGATACATCATCCAAAGGAAATTGGGTTTGATCCAACTCATGCGGTTCAAACTAAATTCACCACCAAAGCGCTGCTCGCGGGCAGCAAAGTGGCCTATGGCGGGCCGGTAGGCCTGATACACGACCACCGAATCGGCGTCGTACTGCGCAAGGATGTGGCGACCGGCCTGTGGCCAGCGCACCCGTTGCGATTCGAAGGTTTCTCGGTGTAGCATCTTCTCTCCTACACTTTGTGTACCACAGACACTATGCTCCGTGTAGAAATTACGCAATAATCCACGTCCATGAGTTTCACATACGAATACGCCCGCCCCGCCCTCACCGTCGACTGTGTTGTCTTTGGCATTGATGGCGACGAACTCAAGGTTCTGCTTATTGAGCGGGCCCTTGAGCCTTTCGAAGGTTCGTGGGCGCTGCCCGGCGGATTTGTGCAAATGGATGAAAGCCTTCCCGAGGCTGCACGGCGTGAACTTTTGGAAGAGACCGGTCTTGACCGAGTCTTTCTCGAACAGCTCTTCACCTTTGGAGAAGTTGAGCGCGATCCAAGAGGGCGTGTTGTCTCGGTGGCCTACTACGCGCTCGTTCGCATGATGGATCACAAGGTGCAAGCTGCAACCGATGCCCGAGACGCAAACTGGTTTCCGGTTTGGGACACGCCATCATTGGCGTTCGACCACGAGTCCATTTTGCAAATGGCCCTCGAGCGCCTAAAAGGCAAAGTTCGCTATCAGCCAATCGGCTTTGAACTTCTCCCTAAGAAATTTACCTTAAGTCAGTTACAGAGCCTCTACTCCACCATTCTAGAGCGAGACCTCGACCGGCGTAACTTCCGCAAGAAAATTCTCTCGATGGACATTCTGGACGAACTCGACGAGGTCGAAAAAGACGTCGCCCACCGAGCCGCTCGGCTCTACAGATTTAATGAGAGAAAGTACAAGAAGCTCGTAAAGGCGGGCTTCGACTTTCAGATATAGCTGCTCTGCATTTCGCTGGGTTAGAACGCTGGCGAGACGGGACAGCGGGTGGGCGCCGTGGCAAGGGGAAGTCGGCCGGCCGGG
>TARA_R110002073_G_scaffold216229_2_pt1 | contig 56983 bp, 54 predicted proteins | sample TARA_R110002073 | Tara Oceans TARA_R110002073 (sample SAMEA4397174) | marine metagenome | biome: Polar Biome; feature: [DCM] deep chlorophyll maximum layer (ENVO:01000326); material: water (ENVO:00002006), including particulate matter (ENVO:01000060) such as... | depth 40 m
ACAAGTTCAGCACAAAGGAGTGGCTTTTTATGTTTGGAAAGCAAATAACTATTCTATGGCGGAGATTTTTTCATTGGGCAAATTCTTGCAAGTTGGTTAAATGCATGCGATTCGATTAATTGGAAATCTAATGTTTATGTTCTAGTTGATAGAAGAACCTATTCTGCAGCTATGGTAAATGCTGTTCAGTACAAACAACAATTAAATGCAAAAATTATTGGAGAACCTACTGGGGCTAACCCTAATGGATATCAAGATTTAGGACAATTTAGTTTGCCAAATACAAACTTACTGATCACATACACGAAGCGTTTGTTTAAACTTCAAGACAAAAATACAATGGGTTTACAACCAAATGTTTTGATTTTACCAAAATGGATTAATTATAAAAAAGGTGTAGATGAAGTTTTAAATTGGGTTTTAAATGATATTGATGAATAATTTCCAAAACATTAAATAGTAGTATATTCATGGCTCAAACTATCATGTAAATGAGACCATGACATTAGAAACAAAATTAAAACTTCAAAATATTCTCCTCATAATGGGGATTACCTTAATTTTTGGCGTTCTCTATAATTTTTTCTTTTACCCCCATACTGTTACTGAATTTCTTGAAGCTAGTACTATTAGCCTTGTAATGGGACTGATTATTGGTGTTTTGGAAGAATTTACATTTAAAATATTTTTTCAAAAAAAATCATTTTTTCAGGTTTCTGTAATCCGAACCATATTGTATTCACTGTTAATTAGTATGATTCTGTGTTTAGTCTTGTCAATAGAGGACACATTTATTAAGGAAATTAGCTACCCAGAAGCGGTTATACAATATTTGAGTGGTTCCTTTTTTCAAAGAGATTTTCTGTTCAGTTTAGGTTTCATCATCATCATTTTATTCATTGTACAGGTGATACAGTTAATTGGGAAAGCTAATTTTTTCAAACTTATGCTAGGGTTGTATCATAAGCCGCATGAAGTTTCAAGAATATTTATGTTTTTGGATTTAAAAGGTTCAACTGCAATTGCCGAAAGATTGACTCACAAAGCCTATAGTACCTTAATCAAAGATTTCTTTTTTGATATTTCGGATGCCATTGTTATGTTTAAAGGACAAGTATATCAATATGCTGGTGACGAGATTATAGTTACTTGGCGGATTCGTAAGAAAAACAGTAATTGTATCAGAACGTTTTTTAAAATACAAGAAATAATTAAGAATAAAAGAGAAACCTACATAGATAAATTCGGATTTGTACCAGAATTTAAAGCCGGAATTCATTCTGGTCATGTGATGGTAACTACGGTAGGAAAACACAAAAAAGAAATTGCGTATCATGGCGATGTTCTGAATACCACTGCAAGAATTGAAGGAAAATGCAATGAGTTGGAACAAAGCCTTTTAATATCTGAAAGCATCTTACCATACATCAACCAAGAGAAAGATTTCATTGTAGAGGAAAAAGGTCAAGTTGTACTTAAAGGAAAGTTACAGAAGTTAAATTTATATGGAGTAAAGGTAGCGGTCAAAAGGGAATAGTTTTGTACACCATGATTTCTCTAGCTTGATGGTTTAGCACAAGATTCACATTTAATAAGCATTTTAAACTTCAAAAGGCAAAAAAGCTTACCGATTTTTCTAATTTTTAGTTTCCTTTTTATCAATAATTCCTTTTTGCTTGTATATGCATACCTCTTTTTATAACTCTTAAAAATCGCCGTAAATACTTAGCTTTTTAGTCGTTACTTATAAGCACGTACCTCTGTTTTTATTCTCCTTGTAAACTTGACCTTTTGAGGTTTAAAACTGCCACACCTTTGCCGAAGAATTAAGCGAGATGAAATAGTTCATTCGCAGAAATTAAAATTTAATAATAACGACTTGAGAAAGTCAAAAGCAAAAAAAATGAAAACAACAAAAACAATTTTAACAAGTTTAGTAGTACTTCTAATAATGTCTACTAATGTTAGCGCGCAAGAATTAAAAGTAGAATCAGTATCTGCTGTAAACATCAATGACCTCCCAGAATATGTAGTTGTAACCTCAGAAAACACAAAACTAATTGGAGGAATTAATATAAATATTGATTATAAAAAATCCGATTATGAAAATGTGTTAAGAGAACTGGAACATTTACTTCAAAACAGAAGAAAACTAAGAATTAGAAATCAAACGGATTTGCTTAATGCGATGTCTAAACTAGGTTTTGAGTATGTTAATGCTTATAATGGTAAAGCAGGTACTTTAGGATTAAACAGCGGAAAAAATGTTGAAGTATTTGGGAGTCAGGCTAAATATAGAATCAACATGGTGTTTAAGAAGAAACCAAAGTTTCAAGGATAAACTTAATAAAATTAAAGAGCTCAAGTATTTAAATACTTGAGCTCTTTTTGTTTATAGTAATCTAATTATAAACCACATCATATAATTGAATAGCATCTTTCTTTCCTCTAAGCATAAGAGTTTCTATTTTAGAGAATGAAAAATGGGAACTGCCATCTAATTTCATCACCAGTTCTTCAGAAATAAGTGTCCTTGTGTTAAGACGGTTACATTCCGATTGAATACGAGCAGTTGTGTTTAAAGCATCACCAGTATAAATGATATCTTTTTTTATAATGCCTATTTCTCCTGTAGTAACTTCTCCAATATGAAACCCTGCTTTAAATTCTGGAACTAAACCAAATTGATCTAGATATACATTCTTTTTCTTCTCAAACACTTCAGATATTTTTTTAAAACAGACAATACAATTATTGTTCTTAATGCCTTTTTTCTCTTTCCAAGAAACAACAATTTCATCACCCACATATTGGTAGACTTCTCCTGAAGTTTCTATAATTGCATCCGTCATGTCTGCATAATATGTTTTTAATAAAGTGAAATATTTTTCATGTCCTAAATTTTCTGCAATGCTTGTAGAAGATTTCATGTCTAAAAACATAAAAACACGGACTTCTTGTCTCGGGTTATGATATTTCCCTAGATAATTTACAAAGGCATTGTTTCCTAAATACTCTTCAATTTCTGAATAGAATATGGCAATATCTAGAATTAGCCCTGAATATATAATGACACTCCAAAATGAAAATGTTTGCATGAACCTCCACACATTATCAACAACAACAGGATCAAAAATTGTAGTCTTATAAAGATTAGCATTGGAGGCCAATGTAAGAGAGATCAGAAAAAAAATAATTAGCAGAAGGTAAAAGGTACTTTTAAACAATATCTTTTTCCAGAAAGAACGTTCTTTAAAATAATTTTTAAGCCAGAATACTTCTATAACCCCTTGTACTAAACCTATTAGTAAGCTTCCTATACTTACATAAGTGAGAGAGTTTGTAAAATTATATTTGCTTTGAGTTGTTGGATATTCATTAAGGCTTCCTATAAGTCCATACTCCAAGAGAATATAAATCAACCCAAAAAGGAGCCAAATGATTCCAAAAGAAACAATTTGCCTAAAATATCGTTTATATTTAGAATGAAATAGCACAGGATAAATGTAAGAAATCATATTAGGAATACTTTATGTCTTACAAGATTTTAAAGTCGATTTTTATATTATTTTTGTTCTATCTAAACCTTTCTTGTTTTAAATCAAGGAACTAATCAAGGAACCGAGTAGGATGTTTTTTATCATTGGAATTTTTATTGCTGTTTTTCTATCTCTTCTTTTATTGATTAAAAAGAACAAATCGCGAGCTGATAAAGTTCTTGTATTTTGGTTGATATTAATGTCTATTAGTCAGATACTTAATTACATACATCTTACTGAGATTATTTATCAGTATCCAAATTGGTTGGGAGCTGATTTTGGAATACCTATAATAATTGGTGTCTTTTTGTATTTTTACGTAAGAGAGGTAACTGGAAACCCCTTAAAAAGTATTCCAAAAGCGCTTTTACATTTATTACCAGCTATTTTAATTTATCTATTGGCAATACCGTTTTATGTATTACCTGGAGTTGAAAAAGTGTATGTTTTTAAAAATGATGGTATTGGGTTTGAATGGTATGTTATAATAAATAATCTTCTTCTTCAAATTTCTGGACTCGTATATTCAATATGGTCACTTATTCTAATAAAGAAACATCGCTTAAAAATTCAAAATTCATTCTCTAATACCGATCGAAAAGAATTGAATTGGTTGCGAGTACTTACTATTGGATTTGGCTTAATTTGGATAATATCTGCCTTTTTTGACAATGTAATTATTTTTTCGGTCGTTGTTGTTTTGGTGCTCTTCATAGGTTTTTTCGGAATTAATCAACTAAATATTTTTTATTCAATAATAGAACCTGAAGGAATTGTCAGTAAAGAAGGGAACTCTAAAAACGAGAAGAAAAATATTTCAGGACCTAAAGCGAATGTTGAAAAATATGAAAAGTCAGGATTGAATGAAGAAATGGCGTCAAAAATTTATGAAGACTTAAACACCTTAACGAGAGATAATGCGATCTATAAAAATGATCATCTAACTCTTATAGAATTAGCCAAACAACTTCAAGTTCACCCAAATCATTTATCGCAAGTGATTAATGAAATGGAAGGGAAAAACTTTTATAACTACATCAATTCCCTTCGGATAAATGAGTTTATCGCAATAGCATCACTTCCAGAAAACAAAAAATACACGATGATTTCTTTAGCTTATGATTGTGGGTTTAGTACAAAATCTACTTTCAACAAGCATTTTAAACTTCAAACAGGAAAAACACCTACAGAGTTTTTCAATTCTTAGTTTCCTTTTTATCAATAATTCCTTTTTGCTTGTAAATACACACCTCTTTTATTTGTATTTGAAATTTCCCGAAAACTACTGTAAACACTGAAATTTTTAGTATTTACTTATAAGCACGTACCACTGTTTTTACTCTCCTTGTAAGCTTGACCTTTTGAGGTTTAAAACTGCCACATCTTTGCCCAAGAATTAACGGAATGAAATGGTTCATCCGCAGACATTAAAATTTATTAAGATGAAAACAGTACAATTAAAAAAAGGAAAAATAATCACGGTAGTATTAGCTTTTATTATTTCTATTACAATGAATGCACAAGTAGGAAGTTGGAATCCAGAATTAACGAAAGATTCAAACGAAGCCTTACAAACAATGATTCAAAAAAAGCCAAAATTAGAATCATTTTACAACAAGTCATATGGTTACGTTGTTTTTCCAAAAATAACGAAAGCAGGTTTTGGAGTTGGAGGAGCAATGGGGAAAGGAATTGTTTTTAAAAATCATGAAGTAGTTGGATTATCTAAATTAAAGCAAGCATCATTTGGTTTACAGTTTGGAGGACAACAATACAGAGAAATTATCTTTTTCGAAAATCAAGCATCATTTTTAAAATTCACTAATGGAAAATTAAAGTTTGATGGTCAGGCGTCTGCTGTCGCTTTAAAGAAAGGGGTGTCAATTGATGTTGCCTATCAAGATGGAGTAGCTGTGTTTACCATGACAAAAGGAGGTTTAATGTATGAGGCATCAATTGGAGGTCAGCACTTTAAATACAAGTCAAAAAAATAAATTCTTTTTTCGAAAATCAGTAATCAACAGATGGTATTTAAGCCTAAAAATACAATGATGAAAAACATATTATTTCATAGTGCAACAGAGATAACTCAATTAATTAGAGATAGGAAAGTCTCTTGTGAAGACGTTGCAAAACAATTTTTAGACCATATCACACTAAACAATGATACTATCAATGCTATTTCTGACATGAGATCTTATGATAGCATTATTGCTGAAGCTAGGGTAAAAGATCAATTATTGGATGATGAGCTTCTATTAGGCCCATTACACGGGCTTCCAATGACTGTTAAAGACAGTTACAATGTAATAGGTTTAATATCATCAAATGGGAACCCAAAATTACAAGGAAACATTGTTGTTACTGATGCTGAATTAATTAAAAGGTTGAAAAAATCGGGAGCTATTATTATCGGAAAAACCAACCTAGCCTTGTATGCATTGGATTGGCAATCTACCAATCCTTGGTTTGGACAAACCAACAATCCCTACAATTTAGATTATGTAGTAGGAGGAAGTTCAGGTGGTTCAGCGGCAGCATTGGCTTCTGGTTTTACCTCCTTAGAGTTAGGTACAGATGCTGGTGGCTCTATACGTATTCCTGCACATTTTTGTGGGGTTTGCGGTATTAGAACAACGGAGTCAGCCTTGTCAAATAGAGGTAATATGGTGACTCCAAATGTGCCAAGACTAGGACGTTACTTAACAAGCAATGGACCTATGGCTAGATCTGTTGAGGATTTAATGCTCGCCATGGAGGTATTGTGGAGTAATGAACAAGAATTTTCTAAAAACCTACCGTCACCATTAAAACAATATATATACAAAGGAGGAAGCCTTCATATCGCATATTCTAAAACTTTAGACGGGTTGTATTTAGATGAAGATTATAAAGAAGTATATCAATCTTTTTTACATAAAATTCAAGATTCTAATCATCAATTATCACAATCAAAACCAAGTTATAGCTCTAGTACGCTGATTAATCTTTGGGGTAAAATTGTTGGATATGATTTTGCAGCAGCCATGAAAAAACTCCCTTTTAAAGGAATCATTTCTTATCTGTTTATAAGATCAAAATATAAAGATAAGAAGTGGGCAAGAGCAATGAGTCAAGGAGCTTCTAGTTCTGCTAGTGACTATGCGAAAGCCTTAGAATTAAAAAATGAGGTGTCTGACACATTCACTCAATTTTTTAAAAAGTATGATGTATGGATTACACCCGTATCGATGGCGCCAGCATTTCAACATCAAAAACCAGGAGTTCCTTTTGAGATAAACGGACGAAAAGTAGCCTATACAAAAGCATTTATACCCTTTAATTTCCCATCAACGATTCCTGGACACCCTATCGTAGTTATTCCAATCGGGCTCACAAAAAAAGGACTTCCTGTAGGGGTTCAAATTCATGGACAGAAATGGCACGATTACAAACTTTTACAAATAGCAAAAGAATTAGAGGCTTTTACAGAAGGTTTTCAAAAGCCAGAAATGTTCAACACTAAAAAGTAAAAACGAATTAACAAGTAAATCAATAATTAATAATTAAACAAATGAAAAATTTAGTACTACTATTTATGTTATTCACAGCTATTGTGTCTGCTCAAGAAAGTTATACCGTTAGTGGTATAATTAAAGAAGCTAGCAATGGAGAAACAGCTTTCGGAGCTTCTGTGTATTTAAAAGGCACCACAATTGGAGCCATGAGTAATGAATATGGGTTCTTTTCAATAACAGCTCCAAAAGGAAGATATACGTTAGTGGTTTCATATATAGGTTTTGAAGATGCAACCAAAATAATCATATTGGATAAAGATCAAAAAATTAATTTTGAAATTAAAGAATCTTCAACCCAACTTGAAGAGATAGTCATTAAGAGCAAAGAATCTGAAATTACCAGTATTAAAAACCCTCAAATGAGTGTTTCTAAGATTAAGGTAAAAACGATTAAGAAAATGCCAGTTGTGTTAGGAGAAGTAGATATTATAAAATCTATTCAGATGCTACCTGGTGTTACCAATGGAGGAGAAGCTTCAAGTGGTTTTAATGTTAGAGGTGGGGCTGCTGATCAAAATTTAGTTTTATTAGATGAAGCTATTATTTACAACACGTCGCATTTATTAGGTTTTTTCTCTGTATTTAATGCAGATGCTATTAAAGATGTAAAGCTTTATAAAGGAGGAATTCCTGCTCGTTTTGGAGGTAGAGTTTCTTCTGTTTTAGATGTTCGTCAAAAAGACGGAAATAATAAAGATTTTAAACTTACGGGTGGCCTCGGAATCATTTCAAGTAGACTAGCTGCCGAAGGACCGTTGTTTAATAGTAAAGGTTCTTTCTTAGTTGCAGGTAGAAGTTCTTATGCTCATTTATTTATGAAAATGGCTGATGAAGAAAACAGCGCAAATTTTTATGACTTAAACTTAAAAACGAATTACGAGTTAAATGAAAACAACAAACTATACCTATCTGGATATTTTGGAAGAGATGGTTTCGATTTCGAAGGAGGTTTTGAAAGTAACTACGGAAACCTTTCTGGAAACTTAAGATGGAATCATATCTTCAATGATAAACTTTTTTCTAATCTATCTTTAATCTATAGTAAGTACGATTATGATTTAACCTTAGATACTTTCGAGTTTAATTGGGTGTCGTCTATTAAGAATTACAATGCAAAATATGATTTGAAATACTATGCTAGTGATTCTTTTAAATTAGACTTTGGAGCCAATGCTATTTATTATGATTTCGATCCAGGAAGAATAGATCCAACAACAGATACTTCTCCTATAAACTCTTTACAACTAGATAAGAAGAAAGCTTTTGAAAGCGGTTTGTATATAAATGCAGAGCATAAATTAACAAATAGATTAACAGCCCATTACGGAATAAGATATAGTAACTTTTCTCGATTAGGAGGACAATCACTGTATGATTATGAAAACGAAAACCCAGTTGTGTATAATGAAGCTTTGGGGATCTATCAAACTGGCACAGTTACAGGAGAAACAGCCTACGCTAAAGATGAAGAGATTAAAACCTTCAATAATTTAGAACCTCGTGTTGCATTGTCGTATCAATTAAATGAAACATCTTCTGTAAAAGGAGGATACTCTAGAACAGCACAGTACATTCATCTATTATCAAATACTTCATCCGTAACTCCTTTAGATGTTTGGACTCCGAGTGGTAAATACATTAAACCTCAATTATCAGATCAGTTTGCTTTAGGATACTTTAAAAATTTCGAAAATAAAACATATTCATTCGAAGCAGAGGTTTACTATAAAACTGTAGACAATAGAATCGATTATATAGATGGTTCAGACTTAATCGGTCAGAATACAATTGAAACAGAAATTTTGAATGGAGAATCTAGAGCTTATGGTTTAGAATTATTATTGAGAAAATCTAAAGGAGACTTTACAGGTTGGTTTGGGTATACCCTTTCAAAATCAGAACAGCGGACTTTAGGAGGAAGTGCTGGAGGACCTGGTATTAACAATGGAAATTGGTACAGTACAGCTCAAGATAGAACTCACGATTTCTCATTTACGGGGAGTTATAAGTTAAATCAAAAATGGGCTTTCGGAACAAACTTTGTGTTTCAAACTGGAAGACCTGTGACTTATCCAAATGGACAGTATGAATATGAAGGCGTTTCTGTAACAAGTTATGCAGATAGAAACTCCGACAGACTTTCAGCATATCACAGATTGGATGTTTCTGCAACATTTACACCCAATAAAAATCCAAATAAAAGATGGACAGGAGAATGGGTTTTTGGTCTTTACAATCTTTATGGGCGTAAAAATGCAGCATCCGTTTCATTCGGTCAAAATAGAGAAACCGGAGCTAATGAAGCAACAAGAACTTCCATTTTTGGACTCGTTCCATCAGTATCGTATAACTTTAAATTTTAATAAAAATGAAAACTTTTTTAAGAACTATATTCGTCACAATAATAACAATTATCACCTTATTTTCTTGTACAGATGTCATAGATGTGGAGGTTCCAGAAGCTGATCCAAGGTTGGTTGTAGAAGCCTCATTAGATTGGGAAAAAGGAACTCAAGGGAATTCTCAAACCATTAAATTAAGTACTTCGACCCCTTATTTTGATCAAGAAACAAATGCAAGCGTTGTTGGTGCGTCAGTGATCATAACCAATGATAATGATGGAACTACTGTTGTTTTTATAGATGAAAACAATGGGAACTACACAACGAATAGTTTTGTTCCAGAATTGAACCAATCCTATACTTTAGAGATTATTTATAACGGAGATATATATGTCGCACACGAAACATTAATGCCAGTTGTAGATATCGCAGATGTATATCAAACAATTGATAAAGGACTGAGTGAGGTATTAGAATTTAATGTTGATTTTTCTGATCTAGCTAACGAAGAAAACTTTTACCTCTTCAAAATTCAAGAAGAAGCTGATTTATTGCCAACCCTTTTTGATATAAAAGATGAATTTGTAAACGGAAATTTAATCAATGTGTTTCATGAAAGAATTGAAGATGAAGATATCAATCAAGTAGAATACCAAGCTGGCGATAAAGTAGCCATTGAGCTTTATGGAATTTCAGAAGAGTATTACGAATATATCAGCCTTTTAATTCAACAATATGAAAGTGCAGACAATCCTTTTGGAACAATTCCTGTTCCTTTAAAAGGAAACTGTATTAATACTTCAGATGCTAGTAATTATGCTTTTGGATATTTTAGATTAACGCAAGTAGTGAAAACAAATTACACTTTTGAATAAGGTTCGTTAATCGTTATTGAATGTAAATAAAAACCTCAGATTCATTCTGAGGTTTTTCTGTGCTCGAGAAGAGGGTGAACCCTTAGTTAATCTACTTTAAAAAGTTTTAAAATATTTCTTTTTTATTATAGTGGGAGTAATTGATTTTTTAACATAAAAGATAATCTTATAACTTCAATTTCTCTAAAGCATTTTTTTTATACAAATCGCCAATCGGAATTTCTATTCGCCCAATCTCAATGTCTTGTTTAGTATACGCAGTAACTTTTTTAGAATTTACAATATAAGATCTATGCACTCTTACAAATCGATTATCTAGTTTGTCACTGAATGAAGAAAGACTGTGCGTTATTAAAAGGGTATCATCAGTGGTGTGAATTTTTATATACCCTTTTATACTTTCAATATATTGAATATCATCTAATAAAACTTTAATGTTCTTTTTATTGCTTTGCACAAAAATATGTGTGGGTTCTGAAATAATGTTTTTTTCTGATTTTGCAATAATTTGAGTGTCAAGAAACTTCTCGATAGCTTTATAAAAACGGATAAACTCAATAGGTTTTAGTAAATAGTCTACCACATTAAGTTCGTAACTCTCAATAGCATAATCTCTATAGGCAGTTGTAAATATAACTTTGGGTTTATTGATCAGAGTTTTTAAAAAGTCTGTTCCTTTTAAAATTGGCATTTCTATATCTAAGAACAGCAAGTCAATTTGCTCGTTTTTTAAGATATTGTTAGCTTCAATAGCTGAACCACAACTTGCTACAATTTCAAAATCTGGTAATTGATTTAAATGCCTAGCAATTAATCTCCTTGCCAATTCTTCATCATCTACAATTAGACACTTATACTTTTTCATGCTGTTTTATTTTTAATTCTAAAGTATACTCTAGCTTCGTATTTTTAATATTCAAATTGTAGGCATTTGGATATAATAAATCCAACTGCTTTTCTGTATTGTTCATTCCAATAGTACTCTTCTTATCTTTTATTGAATTTTCTATAAGAGATCTAGGTTTTGAGTTTTTTAATTTAAAAACAATTTCATCTCCTGAAGTTGAAATAAATAAAGAGATTAAAGCTTTATCTAACTCTTGACTAACACCATGTTTAAATGCATTTTCTACAAAATTTAATAAAATTAATGGAGCAATCTTTATGTTACTATTGATTTCCTTAACAAAAGATACTTCAACCCTACTACCATATCGTACTTTTTCTAAAACGATATAGTTCTCTAACAATTCAATTTCTTTATAAATAGGCACGTATATATCTTTACATTGATAGAGAATATAGTCTAAAATCTCTGACAACTTCCCAATAATTTGCGGTGCTTTATCTGATTTTTCTAATACCAAAACGTACAAATTATTTAATGTATTGAATAAAAAATGAGGGTTTAATTGTTGTTTTAATAATTTCAGTTCAGTCGTTTTCTTTTGCTCCTTTAAGTTTGCAACCTCTTTTTGTTTTTTATAATAATTAAAAACCACAAGAGCAACTGCAGGTAAAGAATAGCTTGAAACACTTCTCAAATATTGTGATACACTAGTTATTCTTTCGTAAAAGAAATCCATTTGAGTCATGCTTTCTGATGGCTTCATCCAACGAATACTATAATAAACTGCGAAAGCAAAGAAAGCCAGGTAGGTTAAGATTAAAATTGCAATAGCAAATTTCAGCTTTTTGTTCTTATTTAATAATCTAGGAATGAAAACATACATAACCATATATGCTATGATTATTTGAAGTATAAGTTCAAAAAAGTGTGTTTCTAGAATTAGTGGTTTGTTGTCTTTATAAGACCAAATTATACTAACAAAATAAACATAAGCAACTGCCCAAAATAAGACATGCCTAACAATTGTATTGCTGAGAATCTGTGCTAGTCTATTTTTTTTTATCATAACCAATTAAACAGATGGAGGCTAAAACTACAATTATTCTAGTAATCATTTCAAAGAATTTCACCAATGCTTAATAAGTAATCACAAAACAGGGTTTAACAGATATAAACACTTTTTTTCAAAGCATTTTCTAATTCATCCGCTAATTGACACCTTTCATGCTTAGATGTTTGCTATATGGCTATAGCTAATTTTTGAGTGTTTAAATCACATAGTTTTGAATTCAATTATTATAAATTAAAAGAAATCATGAAGATTACGTTTTTAAACAAACAAACGCTATTAGTATTAATATGTATTATTACACAATGGACAATTAACGCACAAGGTTATATTGCTCCTCCAATGGTAAATATACCTTCAGGTAATTTTATAATGGGTTCTGAAAGAGGGAATAACGCAACAAAACCAGTACATTCTGTTTCAGTGGAAGATTTTCAAATGGCAAAATATCTTGTTACAGTTGCCGAATTTAGAAAGTTTGTAAATGAAACCAATTATAAGAGTAATACTGTAAAATGTCCTGATTTTATAGACAAGAACTGGTATTCTGATCCGGGAGAAAAAAGTAATGGTACTTGGGAAAAGTATAACCTTAGTTATAGCGATTATCAACCTGTGACTTGTATAACTTACCAAGATATGGATGCCTATATTTTATGGCTAAATAAAAAGACAGGATTAAATTACCGTCTGCCTACAGAAGAAGAATGGGAATACGCAGCAAAAGCAAATACGACAAGCACTTATTTTTGGGGTAACGATGAAACTAAAACACATCTATATGCCAACTTTGCAGATCAATCAAGCGAGTATTTTGCCTCTAAAGATTTTGGTGCAAGTTATGTTGGATTTATTGGTGCCACAAACGGAAATGATGGAGAACCGTATGGAGCTATTGTTGGTTTATACCGCCCAAATCCATTTGGTTTGTATGATATGGTAGGGAATGTTTCGCAAGTGCTTTCATCATGTTATAATAACAATGGATATAAGACTAAATCAAAGTATGATTTAAAATCTAACAAATGTGAATTTATTGCTAATAGAGGCAGTAGTTGGCATTATAAGCCAAGACCTTTATGGTATAGAGGAAGAACTAAGGTTGAATCAGAATACTCTAGTACAAGAAGAGGTTTTCGATTAGCTATAGATGGTCATAGAAATCAAGTAGATAAATCAACAAAAAAGTTTGAAACTGATCTAAAAAAAGCACAGCAAATGAGATTAGCAACTAGACCTATAATACCTAATACTCCAAAAGGTGTTGAGTTAAAACAAATAAAAAATTCTATTTATAAAATTAGCTGGAAATTAAGTGACAATCCAAACGTAATTGGCTACGACATCTATCAATCAAATAATTCGTACGCTCATGTATTAGGAAAGTTTTACCAGAATCATTACAACAAATTAAAAACCTTAGATGTTAATAAAAATTCAGCTGAAGTTGTTTTAACAGAAAAAGGAAACAGTTTTAGAGTGGTAGCGAAAACAAATGAGCAAAATAGTTTACCAAGTAAACCAGTAGCAATAGCAAAGAAAGCTAAAACCGTTAGTATTCCAGGTAGCATTAAAATGGAAAATAATATTGCCTTAGAAAATGTAATGCTAGGTTACAGAAAAGCAGAAAAAGATGCTCCAGAACTGTATTATATAAGAGTACGTTCAGAGCCAAACACAAGAAAGACAGCTGCCATTAAATTTAATGTAGAAGTAGCAGAAGCTGGTTGGTATAAATTAAATTATTCTGGTGGACCATGGTCGCGAAAAAAAGGTGCTTTTTTTATGTTACATCAAAACAACACTTTCGTTGGTGAGATAAATTATGATTCGGAAATTGATCATAAAACCACTGACATTCACAAAGTATACCTAGAAAAAGGGAATCAGAACTTACAGTTAAGTTTTCTTTTTGAAGAAGAAAACTTGAGTCTATGGAGCTTGAGTTCAATTAAGTTTACTAAGGTAGAAACAGAATAAAAAACTTATGCCTTGAAATTTTATCAATAAAAAAAGGACAAAAATTAAATCAAATGAAAACAAAATTTATATTAATATTTCTACTTGTCTCAACTATTAGTTTTGGGCAAACACTACCTAAGATTAATTCATTAATCAAAGCTGATATAGATGCTCAGAAAGCACCAGCACTAGCAGTCGCTGTTATTGATTCTGGAAAGGTAGTTCATTTAAGTACCCATGGATTACGAGATGTTAAGCTTAACAAAAAGGCTAATCTCCATACACCATTTCATATCGCCTCTGTTTCTAAAACAGTGACGAATATGGCAGTATTTAAATTGGTAGAACAAGGAAAAATTGACTTAAAAACTGATGTGAGTACTTATTTACCTTTTCAAGTAAAGAACCCGTATTTTCCTAATCAAAAAATAACTGTTGCTCTTTTGTTAAAACATAGAAGTGGCATTAAAGATGATGTTAAGTTTTATTTACCTTTTTGGAGTAAACCAAAAGGAGACTCTAAGTTAAGTTTAGCATTTCTAAAAGATTATTTAGTCCCTGGAGGTAAACTATATAAGAAGAATCATTATGACAACAGCCCAAATCATAAATCAATTTTTAAATACTCAAATACAGGAATTGCATTACTTGGCTATATCGTTGAACAAGTGTCAGGAATGAGTTATGAAAAGTTTTGTAAACAAAACATTTTTAAACCAATGAATATGAAAAACACCAGTTGGTTTTTAAAAAATTTGGATTCTAGTAAGGTTGCTAAAACGTATATAAAGAGTAAATCTCGTGGATTTATCTTTAAAGGACACAATGGTTATCCAGATTATCCAGGAGGGCAATTGAGAACATCTATTACTGATTACTCAACTTTAATAGCTGGATTTTTAAATGCAGATAACGGACAATTTATTTTAAAAAATAAAACGAAAAACTTAATCGTTCCTCCTGTTAACACACCACATTTAGGCTATTATACATGGTTTATTAAAGCAATAAATAACAATCTATATTATGAACATGGAGGAGGAGATACAGGTGTTAGAACGATTTCGATTATTGAGCCAACTAAAAAGAGAGCAATTATAATTTTTTCAAACCACCCTTATGCTTTTGACGAGTTGTATAGAGGTATTGAAAAAGAAATGTGGAGTAAATAATTTTAAAACAAACAACAGATGAAAAAAATAATTTTAAGTGTATTTGTAGCTATTATAACAAACGCTACTATATATGCACAAGTAAGAAGACCAGCAGCAAGTCCATCTTCTAAAATAGAACAGAAAGTAGGTTTAACAGATATTATTTTAGAGTATTCTAGACCGGCAGTAAAAGGAAGAACCATTTTTGGAGATTTAGTGCCTTATGGAAGAATTTGGAGAACAGGAGCAAATGAAAACACTAAAATTACTTTTAGTACAGATGTTATTGTAAGCGGGCAAACCTTAAAAAAAGGAACCTATGCAATCTATACACAGCCTGAAAAAGAATCTTGGCAAGTGGTGTTCTATTCTGATGCTAATAATTGGGGGAGTCCCGAAAAGTGGGATTCAGAAAAGGTAGTAGCAAAAGCTACCATTCAGGTGATTCCTAAAGCAATGAATATTGAAACATTTACAATGAGTTTTGATGATTTAACAAATACATCAGCTGTTCTAGGAATCATGTGGGGAAAAGTTTATGTAGGTGTTAGGTTTGAAGTTCCTACTAAGGATGAAATGGAAAAAGTAATTTCAAAAACATTAGAAGGACCTTCATATAATGATTATATTCAATCTGCTATATACTACTATAATACAGATCAAGATATTAATAAAGCCAAAGGATGGTTAGATAAATCTATAGAAATGACTTCTAAAGAGCCAAAAATTTGGATGTTGTATTGGAAATCTTTGATTCATGAAAAAGCAGGATATAGAAAGTCTTCTGTTGCAGCTGCAAAGAAATCATTACGAATGGCTCAAAAAGAAAAAAACAATTACTTTATCAAAAAGAATGAAGAGTTTCTAGCTAAACATAAATAAGTTTTATATCATAAACCTTGCTATAACTTCTAAGCATTGTAAAACAAAACCTCAACTAATTATTTAATAATACGTTGAGGTTTTTTCTGTACTCGAGGTGGGAATCGAACCCACACGACCGAAGTCACTGGATTTTGAATCCAGCGCGTCTACCAATTCCGCCACTCGAGCATTATAAATTGGACTGCAAATCTAAAAAATATTTTAGGATTGTAGCAATTAATCTCTATAACTCATCAAATAATTTTATTTTTGTCTTTTATAACAACACAAACCTAATTAATACACAACTAAATGTCACAAGACCAATTGCCTGCGAAGCTTTTTGCATGTACTCAAAGTACTGAATTAGCTGAAAAAATTGCAAAAGAATACGGAGCAGAATTAGGAAAAGTAAAAACAACACATTTTAGCGACGGCGAATTTCAGCCGGCTTTTGAGGAATCTGTAAGAGGACGAAGAGTCTTTATTATTGGATCTACATTTCCAACTTCAGACAATTTAATGCAAATGTTATTAATGTTGGATGCTGCTAAAAGAGCATCAGCTAGACATATTACTGCAGTAATGCCATATTTCGGATGGGCTAGACAAGACAGAAAAGATCAACCAAGAGTTGCTATTGGAGCAAAATTAGTTGCCAACTTGTTGCAAGCAGCAGGAGCTACTAGAATTATGACCATGGATTTACATGCAGATCAGATACAAGGATTTTTTGAAAAACCAGTAGATCATTTGTATGCTTCAACCATCTTTATGTCGTACGTTCAGGATTTAAAATTGGATAATTTGACGATTGCTTCTCCAGATATGGGTGGTTCTAAAAGAGCCTATGCGTATTCTAAGTACCTAATGTCTGATGTTGTTATCTGTTATAAGCAACGTAAAAAGGCAAATGTAATTGGCCATATGGAGTTGATAGGTGAGGTGAAAGGGAAGAATGTAATCTTAGTTGACGACATGATTGATACCGGAGGAACACTAACCAGAGCAGCAGATTTGATGATAGAAAGAGGAGCGTTAAGTGTACGTGCTATCTGTACACATCCAATACTTTCTGGAGATGCTTATGAGAAGATTCAAAACTCGAAATTAACTGAGTTAATTGTCTCTGATACAATTCCTTTAAAGCGTGAAATTTCTAAGATAAAAGTAGTATCTTGCGCGCCCTTATTCGCTGATGTTATGAACAAAGTTCAGAACAATACATCGATAAGTGACCAATTTTTAATGTAAATAAATTTTAAGTAAGAAAAGTAATGAAATCAATTACAATCAAAGGATCAAAAAGAGAAAGCGTGGGCAAGGTATCAACCAAAGCCTTACGTAATGCTGGTATGGTTCCTTGCGTTATATACGGAGGAGATAAACCAGTTCATTTTTCTGCAGAAGAAAAAGCATTCAAAAACTTGGTATATACACCAAATGTATATACTGCAGCTATTGAAGTTGACGGACAGAAAATTGCAGCAATTTTGCAAGATATTCAGTTTCACCCAGTAACAGATAGAATTTTACATGTAGATTTTTATCAGTTATTTGATGATAAAGAAGTAACAATGAACATTCCTGTAAGATTAACTGGAACATCTCCAGGAGTTTTAAATGGAGGTTCTTTACGTTTTACAAACCGTAAGCTAAAAATAAAAGCAGTTCCTGCTAATTTACCTGACTTTGTAACTGCAGATATTTCTGAGTTAAAAATTGGTAATAAAGTATTTGTTACGGAATTAAAAAATGATAAATATTCATTCATGCACCCAGACAATACAGTAGTAGTTCAAGTTAGAACTTCTCGTAACGCTGTTGAGGACGAAGTTGCTGAAGAAGCTGGAGAAGAAGTTTCTGAAGAAGCTACTCCTGAAGCTGCTGCAGAATAGCATAAAAGCATTTAATACGATAGAAAAGCGCTACATTAATGTAGCGCTTTTTTATTTTCTTATTTTTACACAATGAAACTCCTTGAATTCTTTTTTAAGAAGCCAAAAAAAAGTAAAGAAGACACCATGAAAAAGTTTTTAATTGTTGGGCTTGGTAATATTGGCGAGAAGTATGCAAATACTCGTCACAATATTGGTTTTAAAATCCTTGATGAATTGGCTAAAGATCATGAAGCAAAATTTGAAACTGAAAAACTAGGTGATGTAACTAATTTCCGATTTAAAGGAAGAACTTTTGTTTTGCTGAAACCAAGTACTTATATGAATTTAAGTGGGAAAGCAGTAAAGTATTGGATAGACAAAGAAAAGATTCCATTAGAGAATGTACTTATTGTAACCGATGATGTTAATATCGATTTTGGATCTATCAGAATTAAAATCAAAGGAAGTGCTGGCGGACACAATGGATTAAAAGATATAGAAGCCAAACTTGGGAATCAAAAATATACTCGATTCCGCTTTGGAGTAGGCGGAAATTATTCAAAAGGACGTCAAGTCGATTTTGTATTAGGAGAATGGAATAAGGAAGAAGAAAGTCAGTTAATAGAAAGACTCCCTGTATCTGCCAAAGCAATTCTATCTTTTGGAACGGATGGTGTAAACAACACCATGAATAATTTTAACGGGAATTAATTATCACTAGAATACCACTCTGCAAAAGAAGTCTCGGTTTCTTGTAATTTGATAGAGAATAAGCTAATGTTATCTGCCAGTCTGTTTTTAATTCTTTGAGCAAAATCAATCACCATCATTTCACTTGTAGGTTGATAGTCTACCAAAATAATATGATGCCCTCTATCTGCTAACTCTTTTGCCAATTCTACATGAGGTGTATTCTTGTTAAATACAGTAGCATGATCAAATTGATCTACAATTTCTTCTTTTACAATTTTCTTTAGATCAGAAAAATCGATGACCATTCCGAATTTGACATTTGAACTGTCTTGTATTGGTTTCCCAATCACCGTTACAGAAAGCTTATAGCTATGCCCGTGAACATTTCTACACTTCCCATCATACCCGTATAGTGCATGACCTGTTTCAAAATTAAATTGCTTGGTAATTCTAATATTACTCATCTTACTAGTAAACTTTTGTCAAAATTAACCCTTTTCCACTAGGGGTAAAAACTTTCGTCGAAATTTGATGATCAATGGCAAGCCTCTTGCGATCACCCAAAGGATAAAAGTATACCAAATACCATATAGCTGAAAATTAAATAGGTTAAAAAAAAGTAATGAAGGAATGAAGATTAAAAAAGTGGCAACAAACAATAAATTTCTTAAAAAAGCTGTCTCACCCATTCCTTTAAACATTCCATCGAAAATATACATGATAGCACTCAATGGCTGCATTATTAGAACAATCCAAAACACACCATAAAATCGATTTAAAACGCCTTCATCCTGAATAAAAATAGCTCCTGTGGAATAGTAAAAAACAAATCCAATCATGGCTAAGCCTATTCCTGTAAAAAAACCATAAAAACTTAGTTTTTTTCCTAATTTAATAAGAGAGCCATACTCCTTTGCACCCAATAATCTACCTGACAAGATGTTTCCAACGCTAGAATACCCATCAATAAAGAACGCGCCAAATAACCAGAGTTGAATACCAATTCCATAAGCGGCAAGAGCGTCTGTTCCATAACTGGTAGCCATATAGACGGCAAAAATTAAAGCAACATTTAAAGCGACTGTTCTTAAAAAAAGATCAAAAACCATCTTTACAAGCCTTGGAATTTCTTTGTTAAAAGGAAGAACAATTTTAAGTCGTATGGATGTTTTCTTTACTAGAAGAATTGTTGCTACGATAGCCATCATAATTTGCGAAATAACACTAGCATAAGCAGCACCTTCAATATTCATCGCGGGGATCCAACCGTCAATTCCATAAACAAGAATCCAATCAAAAATAATATTAAGAATGGCGCCCATTCCTGCAATAATCATTGGATAGAAAGTGTTCTGAAGCCCTCTAAATGTTCCAAAGATGGCAAAAACAAATAAGGTGAATGGGAATCCAAAAATTCGAATTTCATAATAATCTACTGCATAGGCTAAAATTGTGTGCTCTGCACCGTAGATTCTAAAGATATGTTCTGCAAAAGGATACGTAAATAGTATAATAAGAACACTAATACTGACTACAATAAGGATTGCTTGCGCAGGAAGTGTTTTGACCTCTTCTAACTTGTTAGCTCCAAGGTATTGAGAAACTATTGAAGAGATAACACTTCTAATTTGAGCAAAAACCCAAATTAACATCGATAAAAAAGATCCTACAATAGCAACTGCTCCTAGACTTTCCTTGGCATTGAAATCGATATGACCGATGATGGCAGTATCCGTAATTGAGATTAAAGGTTCAGCAATTCCGGCAATTAATGCAGGGATAGCTAAAGAGTTAATTCGTTTAAAACTAATATCTGTTTTCAAAGGAAAAGAGTTCAAAGACAAAGGTACAATACGATTCTAGTTTAGAAATGGAGAAAAGTTTAAAAAAATGTACCTTTGTAGCGAAATTATCAACAGCTCATACTAATCAAATCATTGAGAAAAATGAATCATATTTTAGTTCCTATCGGTTCCACAGAAAATGCCTCTAATACTTTACAATACGCCATTGATTTTGCTTCTGAAGTAAACGCAAAGGTTTTTGTGTTTAGAGCGTATAAAGTAATTTCTAAAGCTGGAACTATTATAAATATTGATGATATTGTTGCTAGAGAAACAAACTTATATATTCAAGCAATTATTAAATCTGTTGATACGAAGGGTGTTGATGTAAAGATGATTTCAGCAAAAGGAGGAACCGTAGATAGTATTAATGCAGTAAACAGCGAATTAGGGATAGATTTAATTGTTGTTGGCCCAAGAAGTAATTCTATTAAAGAAGAGGTTTTCTTAGGAAGTACCTCTGGAAGTATAGTAAAACAAACGAATATTCCCGTATTAATTGTTCCTGAGCAATACAAATTTAAAGCGTTTAAAGTAGCTTTAGCGGCTTTTAAATCAGGAAAATTGAAAAAAGAAGGAATGTTGACTCCTCTTAATGATATTATAAAAGTATTTAACACAAAGGTAAATTTACTTCTAGTAAAAACACCCGATTATGAGGAAGCAGATCTAGTAGTAGATGATGCGTTAATAGCAATCCAAAATACATTAACTACATCCGAAAATGTAACTACTTTTCAAGGAGTGTTAGAGCATTTTCAATCTAACAACCCAGACCTTTTATGTGTATTTAGGCGAAAAAGAGGTTTTTTCAAGAAACTTTGGGAAAAGAACACCGTTTTAAAATCTGAATTCCATACAACCATTCCTTTATTGGTTCTTTGCGGAAGACAATAATATATTTGGGGATGTAGCTCAGCTGGCTAGAGCGTTTGACTGGCAGTCAAGAGGTCGTGGGTTCGAGTCCCATCTTCTCCACTTTTTCAATAAAAGAATGAGTTAATTTAGCAATGAAATAATGAATTTATTTGTTGTTAATTTGATCGGATGAGAAGTTTATCCTGAGTGTTAGTCAAAGGGACTCCGATATGCTCCACTTTAAAAAGGCAACTCTTCAGGTTCCTTAAAAGAAATCATAGGATTGTATATTTCTTCAATTATTTTACCAATTTCAAAGATTGATTCTTCGAGTTTTTCAGAAGTTATGGCATAATCTGGATTTCTGTAATTAGAAGAAAAATTAACTTTTAGCAAGCCGCTTTTTAAATTTTTAAAAGAATAAATTCCTGCTTCTATAGAAGGGAATATATTAGATTTTATATTCTTTGTGTACAATAAAGAATATAATAACACCTGAATAGCTTTGCTGTATTTATAATCTTGAATCGTAGAGAAATCTGTAATTTTTAAATCACCAGAGTTTACCATGCCTGTTTTGTAGTCAATAATTCTAATGACTCCGTTCAATTCATCAATTCTATCCACAATCCCTTTTATTTTCACAGGAAAGGCTAACTCAGGAATAGTTATTGTCGCTTCTAATTTCTGTTCTGTAGCAAGAATTTTAAGTTGATTGTTTTCTTTTAATACATTTTTTTCAAGAGCCAAAAAACGCTCTACATGTCTATTTGCTACTTCAAAAATTAAGCGGTTCTTTCCTTTTTTAATTTCCCCATTTCTAAAATGCTTTTTAAAGTATTTTTCAACCAACTCTTTCGATTTTCCCAACATAGAATTTACATCCTCTATGTTTAAATATTTATCGATGTAGGGAATGTATAGTTCTTCTAAGGTATCATGAACAACGGTTCCTAATGTATTGGCTGCAACAGTTTCTTCTACAGTATCTATTTCATTAATTCCCAAAACCTTTTGCTTGTAAAAGGCAATAGGGTTGTATAAATAATTGGTGATAGCAGACGGAGAAATGCCTTTTTGAGCTAAAGATTTAAGTTTTTCTATAATGAGCGTATCTTTTTGAACTTCTTTAAGTACTCTTTTTTCTGTAATGACTTTCTGATCAACAAATTTTGAATTAACATCAGACCGTATGAGTTCAAGTTGTGAAATGAACCTGCTTTTTTCACCATTTCCAAAAGAATCATTTTCTGTATTGTATAAAAGATAAATGTTTTTAGCCCTCTGAATCAATCTAAAGAAGTGATAGGAAAAAATGGCATCTTTTTCTTTATACGTTGGAAGCCCAAATTGCAATTTAATGTCAAATGGAATAAAAGAATTCTGAGTACTGTTGGATGGAATCACATTTTCATTTACTGATGTGATAATTACATTTTCAAAATCCAACACTCTGGTTTCTAACATTCCCATTAACTGTAAGCCTTTTAAAGGCTCTCCTTGAAACGATAGCTTTTCGGCAACTACAATTTTTTTGTAAAACTGGAATAAGGTTTTTATGCTCTGAAAATATCCATGAGAATTGTTTAACGTTTTTAATTGTACAAAAGCAGTATAAAAACGGAATAGATATTCTTTCTCTAAAGTGGAGATGTCATCTCTAATGTGTTCAATGATGTCTAAAATCCGATCGATAAAACCTTCAACGTCTTTAAATGGCTTAAAAACAGATAGGAGCAAAGAAGAAATACTTTCATCTAAAGAGGAAAGATATGATTGAATGTTTTCATAATTTAAAAAAGATCTATTCTCTTTTGAAATAGCTTCTTGTATCCTTAAAATAATCTGTTGATCGTGATTATTGACTAATTGATAGACTAAAGGGTTCTTAAAAAAACCGAGTACATCTTTATGATAGAACTCATTAGATCCTGTTTTTTGTAGTTTGTCTTGTGTAGTAAATAACTGGAATATAGATGTTACAAAATGAGAAGTTGGAACGTTTTGCAATGGGTACCCCATGGTAATATTAATGGCATTGACTTTCTTTGGGATGGAATTTAAGGATACCGAAAGTAAAGATTCATCTCCTAAGACCAAAGCAGCGTTTTCATAACTCTCAAAGCTTTCAAGAATCTCTCCAGCATGCTTTAACTGAGCAATATTTTTTGGAACACCAATTACTTCAATATTCTTGGTTTTAGAGAAATTATTCCCAACTAACTTTATGTCGTTATTTTCATAATATTTCCATTCGGTTTTATATTTACGGATAAAACTTCCTGCGGTATGATTGCTTTCAAAAAAGGCAATATCAATATCCCAATAGATTTCAGCCTTTTTGGTTAATAGAAACTCTTGAAACAAATACTCTTCTGATTTATTTAAGGCATTAAATCCAATAAAGAAGAATTTTTTTTGAGAATGCTCATCTAAAAAAGCAGACACTTTTTTTGTTGCTTCTCTATAAACCAACCCCTGATATCCTGTTTTGTTTTCAACTAGAAACTCATAGAATCTTGCATAATATTTACCCAAACGTTCCATAAAGAAGAAATGATCTTTGATCAATTCTGTTTCTTTAAACTCGCCTTTTACAGACCATTTTTTCATTCGCTGAATATCTCTTAAGTATAAAAAAAGATCATTAGAATCTACTAAGTATTGATCGACTTCATTAAAGTCTTGCAACACAACAAAAGCCCAAGAAGAAAAAACATCGAAAGTATCTGGATTTTCCTCTAATTCACAGTAAATTTTGTAGAAGTGGAAAAGCAATTGAATCGTGTCTCCCTTTTTTATTTCTGAAATCTTCTCTGTAAATCGTTCAATTGTAAAGATCTCAGGTAAAAAGCCTTGAGCAATCTTATTTTTTAAAGAGTTTTTTATAAAAACACCAGCTCTTTGGGAAGGTACAACAAACACACAATTGTCGAAAGTTGAATTCGATTTGAGTATATCATCTAAAGTTTCAGAAATAAACGTTTGCATGTATTGTTTTAACTTTCTTATAACAATGTACAAAATTGTTCTACTAATTTTTATAATATTGTTTAAAAATTAATTCCATGCAAGAAACACTAAATGTTGTTGCTATTCAGGCTAATTTAAGTTGGGAAAATCCTACGATGAACCTTCAGTCATTTGAAAACACAATCAATCAATTGGATGAAGATGTAGATTTAGTAGTACTTCCCGAAATGTTTTCTACTGGGTTTACAATGCAGCCAAAAAAAGTTGCAGAAACCATGGATGGAATGACTGTAGATTGGATGAAAAAGCTAACCAGAAAACACAAAGTTGCTTTGGTTGGAAGTATTGTTGTTGAAGAAAAAGAAAATTTTTATAATCGTGCTTTTTTTGTTCAACCTGATGGGAAAACAGAGACATATGACAAGAGACATTCCTTTAGTCTTGCAGGAGAAGATGAAGAATATACTTCCGGAAACCATAAATTAATTGTTGATTATAAAGGGTGGAGAATTTGTCCTTTAATATGTTATGATTTAAGATTTCCTGTTTGGTCTAGGTTTGATAACGACTACGATGTATTGCTTTACATGGCTAATTGGCCAAAACCAAGAATTTTGGCTTGGGATACTTTACTAAAAGCTAGAGCTATTGAAAATATGAGCTACTGTGTTGGTGTAAATAGAGTAGGAGAAGATGCTAACGGGTATGAATATATTGGACATACAGCTGTGTATAATTTTTTAGGAGAACAGATTGCAAATACTACTGAAGGCAAAGAAGGTTATTTACAGTGTACTCTTGAAAAGTCGAAGTTAGATGAAATGAGGAAGAGATTAAATTTCTTGAATGATCGAGATCAATATCAAATTATTGATAGATATGATCCTTTATGATAAGCTCTGTTTTAGTTAATGCAACATCAACACCAAATTCTTTAAGAGAAATAGGTTCGTAAGTTTCTAAATGGATACGATTAAACATTCCTAAAGGAAATTTACCGTATTTATAAACCTTCCAAGAATTATTGATGGCAATAGGAACTATATAAGCTTCAGGATTATTTCTAATAATGATTTTCAGTCCATTTACCGAGAATTTTTTAGGATGACCGTCTCTACTTCTAGTGCCTTCAGGAAAAATAACAGCAGACCATGTATTGTCATGAACCCTTTTTCCAAAACTGAAGAGTTCTTTTAAAGCCTGACTGGAATCTTTTCTGTTAATTAACGCTGCTCCTCCGTGTCTTAAATTGAACGATACACTTGGAATTCCTTTACCTAGTTCAATTTTCGAAACAAATTTGGGATGATGTTTTCGTAAAGCCCATATCATTGGAGGAATATCAAACAAACTTTGATGATTCGCTACAAAAATAATCGTAGCATCTTTTGGGATAGAATGATGCTTTGTAAACTTTACAGTATTTCCAATTATGAGTAAAGATTTTACTAGAAACCAATTCATAAGATCTACTACATTCTTATGAGATTGATATCCAATTTTCAATCCAATCCATTGTAGCGGGTGAAATACAAGTAATATTAAAAGGAATACTACCCCGAAAATTGATGAAAACAGGTAACTAATAAATTTCATAGTAGTATAAAGAACCTGAGTGAAATTCAGGAATCTATTTTAAAATTAGAACCAAACATTCCAAGGTATCATTGCAAGAACAAGAACCAATGCTAGTCCATAAAAAACTAAAAACGTTGCAAACTTTGCTCTCCCTTCTGTTTTCTTTTTGTGTCTAGACCAACCAATAGTTATCAATGCAATAGCAATAATCATGGTTAAAGGATGCTCCAAAGCTAATTTGCGTACTTCAGAGTTTTTCATGACCTCACTGGTTTTTCCGGTTAGCAATTCAAAATAAGGTCCAGAGAAATAAACCACAAATCCAATTAATAGTTGAATATGATTAGCTATTAAAGTAAACAAGCCGATTCGCAAATCTTTATCGGTAAATTCTCTTTTTTTAGCAATAGCCAGTAGTGAATTAACTACTGCAATTACTAAAATTAGCAATGCTACATAGGCCCAGTATGAATGAATAGTTTTTAGCATGATTTCTATATTTTTTAAGCTCTATAAAAGTACTAATTTTTAGTCATAAAAAAACCACCTTTAATTCTGAACTTGTTTCAGAACCAAGGTGGTTTTTAATTTTTGTATGGTTTAGAACGAATATCTTACACCAAATTGAATTTGCCATCTTGAACTTTGTAATCCAGAGTCGTCTATTCTATCTAGATTAGCAGCATCTTGTGGATCAAAGCTAAATTCAGGAGTAGTTCCGTCTGCTTGGAAACCTTCAAAATTTAAGAACTGAGATTGACCAGATCTAAAGTTAACTACACCCCAGTCTTTATTTACTAAATTAGTAAAATTAAAAATATCTAAACTTAATTGAATAGAGTGATCTTTATATATGAAATCTTGTGAAATCTTTAAATCTATTACATTAGACCAAGGACCTCTAGTTGCATTTCTTTCTGCATATTGACCTCTTCTTGAGTTTAAATAACTATCACTAGATAAAAAAGCATCTAATTCGGCCCAATTATTAGTTGTTAAATTAATATCACTGGCATCTGTAGGAACATAAATTAAAGAAGTAAAATCTCTAGAATCATCATCTTGTAAACCTCTTGCTCTCCCTCCATAAGTATATGAAGTTGGAAGACCTTGTCTTCCGGAATAAAACAAACCAAAAGTAGTTTTTAACGATTTATTCCATTGTAATTCATAAGAGAAACTAGAGGTAATTCTATGGCCTGCAGAGAAATTAGAACGAGTTAAAGGTAAGTCAGAGTTTTTACCATTAACGTTTTCTAAACCTCTCCATTGAGAACTATTCTGTGAAGACGTACCATCGAAAATTGCAAATGCATCTCCATAAGAGTGTGAAATACTCCCTTGAAAACCATTTTTTAATGATTTAGATAAGGTAGTTACAATATTGTACGTATATCCTTTTGATGTATTTGAAGCTAATATAATTCTATCATAATTGCTTGTAATTTCTGCACCACTATCATAAATTGGTCTATTGTCTCCTGTACCTGTTAAATTTCCAATAGGATCGCCAACATTTAAATTTTGATAATAAATGTTTTTAATCGTTTTTTGATACAAATAATCACCCGATATAATAAAACCACCTGAATTAGGAATTTTATAATCAAAAGCTAAATTCGTTTTAAATACTTGAGGTAACTTAAAGTCTGGTGAAAATAAATCGATGTTTCCACCTGTTTGTCCAGTTCCTGGAACAGCTCCAACTGGTTGAGAATTTACATCTGGATTAAATGGTGCTATTGTCGTAAACCAAGCTCCTTGGAATAAAAAACCACCTGTTACACCATTGTTATTATATGTACCTCCTGGCCAAACTAAAGGCAATCTTGAAGTAAATACACCGAAACCACCTCTAATTTGTAATTTAGACTCTCCTTTTACATTCCAGTTAAAACCAACTCTTGGAGAAATATGTGGTTTCGTATCAACACCTTTACCAACTCTAGCTCCTAATAAATCTTTACCAGCAGCTTCTAAAAGAGGTATTGAGTTATTGTTAAAATCATCATTTACGGCTCCGTCATCCCAATATGGTAAATCTACACGTAAACCAGCTGTTATTTTAAAATTGTCGCTAACTTGATATTCATCTTGAGCGTAAAAACCTAATTGAAATGTATTGAAATCTGCTGAACCAGAAGAAGAATCTCCGGCACCATCGCTAATTAATGAGTATCCTCTTTGAAACACATTGATGTTTCCTGCGAAGAAATCTGCAACACTCTCGTATTGATATTGTCCGTAATTGAAAGCAAAAAATAAATTTTTAACTTTTGAACTCTCTATATGAGTCCCTAAAGTAATTGTGTGCTTACCCTTGTAAATTTCAAAATTATTAGTAAGTGTAAAAACATCTGTATTTAATAAATTTGATGTAGAAAATGGCTCTGCACCTAATTGAATTCTACCCGAACCATCATCAATTTGAATAGAAGGAAATGGATTTCCAGAAGGATCTCTATCATCCCTAACACTAGTGTATCCTATAATTAAACTATTTGCATATTTAGAACCAAATGAAGAATTTAATTCAAACGCTGTTGTATTGGTTGTAGAGTTAAAAAATTCAGAACCGTTTAAAAACCCAATTCCTCTTGTTCCAGAACTTCTAGATTCTAAATTAACAGCTTTTGTATAATTATGTTTTAATGATACTTTATGTTTATCACTTATATTAAAATCAAATTTTAAAGTTAATTTATCACTTTCTAAAGTATAATCATTTTGATTGTAAACCCCTGCGTCATAATTGTAATTAGACAAAACAAATTGTCTAATACTTTCTAAGCCTGCGGCGTTTGTGTCTCCTAAATACGTGTCGACATTAAAAGGTTGTGGAGTTACGTCATCTTGTCTTTCATAATTTACAAAGAAAAATGCTTTGTCTTTTACTATTGGTCCACCCAATCTAAAACCATATGTTTTTGCTGTAAAATCGTTTAATTTTGTTCTTGTTCCTCCGCTAGAGACTAACCCAGTAGGAGTTTTACCTGCTAAAGACTCATTTCTAGTAAAAGAATACGCAGATCCTTCAAATTTATTAGATCCAGAACGTGTAATAGCATTAATGGCACCACCACTAAAACCTCCGATTCTTACATCAAAAGGCGCTACTTGAACTTGAAATTGCTCTATAGCATCTATTGAAAAAGGGGAAACACCTGTTTGACCTCCATTTGTACCAGATCCAGCTAAACCAAATACATCATTACTTACTGCTCCATCTACATAAATTGCATTAAATCTGTTATTATTACCTGCTAAAGAAATTGAAAAGCCATCACTCCCTTCTGTAATAGAAGCCTGAGGAGTTAAACGAACAAAATCTGCAATAGAACGAGAAGCTGAAGGCAAATTTTTAATTTGTCGTTTACCAATTGTAGTTTCTGAACCTGTTTTGTTTTTGTTAAAGAGACTATTAGATTGAGAGGTAATAACAACTTCATCTAAAACACTTGAATCTTCTTTTAATGTTGCATTAATCTTCTTGGTTTCTCCTAGATTTAAAAAGATATTCTCCTGAGTAAAGCTTTTAAACCCAATATATGAAACAGTAACCTTAAACGGCCCACCAACTTTCATGTTAGATATTCTAAAGTATCCTTCAAAATCAGTATCTGTACCATAGCGAGTCCCTGAAGGGGTATGAATAGCTATAACAGTAGCTCCAGGTAATCCTTGAGCTTTCACGTCAGTAATTTTACCACTCATAGATGATGTGGTAACACCCTGCCCTAAAACGGTAGCTGTTGCAAATAAGAGTGCAACAAATAATAAGTTTTTAAATTTTTTCATTGTAGAAATTTGAGTTATTAATTCTTTTGCAAAAGTCTTTTATTTTGCGAATTGTAATGTTAATTTAATGTTAAATTTTAACATAAAATTAACTATTGTAAATATAATTTTTTGCTCTCAAAAAACTGTTTTACAACGAATTAGATATTAACTGTTTTATTAACAAAAAATAAAAAGAAGGTTAAAGAAAAAATAAAAAGGAATTATTAGGCGTTATCTAATAACTTTTTTGCCAATTCTTTCCCTAATTCTACCCCAAATTGATCATAACTATAAATGTTCCATACAATGCCTTGTACAAATATTTTATGTTCATATAAAGCAATTAGTTCTCCTAAAGATTCAGGAGTCAACTTATTGAATAATAAAGAATTACTAGGTCTGTTTCCTTCGAAGACTTTGAAAGGCATTAGCGTTGTTATCTGATTTGCGTTGCCAGAAAACTTTAATTCTAGATGGACTTCTTCTTCACTTTTCCCAAAAGCTAAGGCATCCATTTGCGCATAATAATTGGCCATCAATTTCTTGTGATGATCTGTAAGACCATATAGTGATTGTTGATAACCTATAAAATCTGAAGGGATTAATTTTGTTCCTTGATGTACAAGTTGCATGAATGCATGTTGCATATTTGTTCCTGTACTACCCCAAACAATCGTTCCTGTTTGATAATCTACTAAATCTCCATTTCTATCGACACTTTTACCATTACTCTCCATGATGGCTTGTTGCAAATATGGAGCAAGTTTTGTTAAGTATTGGGTATAAGGCAAAACAGCTTCTGATTCTGCATTGTAGAAATTGTTGTACCAAATGCTTAAAAGAGCAAGTAAAACAGGGATGTTTTTGTCAAATTCGGTATTTTGAAAATGAAGATCCATTTTTTCAGCACCGTCTAACAAAGATTTATAATGATCAAAACCAACAGACAAACTAATAGAAAGACCTACTGCTGACCATAAAGAGAACCGACCGCCGACCCAGTTCCACATAGGGAATACATTGTTGGGATCAATTCCAAAAGCATCTATCGATTTTAAGTTAGTTGAAACAGCGACAAAATGTTTTGCTATATCGAATTGAGTTGCTGATTTTAAGAACCAATTTTTAATAGTGTTGGCATTGGTTATGGTCTCTTGTGTAGTAAATGTTTTAGAAACAATAACAAATAATGTAGTTTCTGGATTCAGCTTCTTTAAAATTTCAGAAACATGGTCTCCATCTATATTAGAAACAAAATGTGTATTCAAATGATTCTTGTAGAATTGCAATGCTTCAACAATCATGTCCGGCCCTAAATCAGAACCTCCAATTCCAATATTAACAACATCTGTAATTTTCTTTCCTGTATACCCTTTCCAGTCTCCTGAAATAACTTTGTTAGAGAAAGCTCTAGTTTTTCTAAGCGCTTTTTTAATTTGAGGCTTTATATCTTTTCCTCCTATTAGTATGGGTTCTTCAGAATTACTTCTTAAAGCAGTGTGTAAAACAGCTCTGCCTTCTGTTTCATTAATAACATCACCAGAAAACTGTTTTTGAATTGCATCTTTTAAATCAACTTCATTTGCAAGTTCTACCAACAACTTCATTGTTTTGCTTTCAATCCTGTTTTTAGAATAATCTACCAGTAAGTCATTAAAACGAATTGAAAATTCATCTTTCCTTTCAGGATTGTTTTTAAATGCTTTTTGAATTGAAAAAGAACCCATTTCTTCGAAATGAGCTTCTAGTTTTTTCCAGGCTTCAGTTTTTGTAGGATTGATATTTTTTAGCGGCATCAGTCAGTTTAGTTTTGGCAATTAGTTCAACTTTATCAGAAGGGAATTTTATATTGTCTAATTGATTTTTAAGAGGTTTTATAAACTTTAAGTATGTTGGTTTTAAGCTTTTTTTCAAAGGCTTGGCAGAAGGAAGCTTTTGTTTAAAAGGGTCTACTTGTCTTCCGTTTTTCCAGAAACGATAGCAAACATGTGGGCCACTAGTATTACCAGTCATACCAACCCATCCAATAACATCTCCTTGTTTTACGTATTGTCCTTTTTTTACTTTTCTCTTCCTCATATGAAGATATTGAGTAGAGTAGGTATTGTTATGTCTTATTTTTACATAATTACCATTCCCACCTCGTTTAGCAGATTCTACAACAGTTCCGCTTGCAGTTGCCATAATTTCAGTTCCTCTTTTAGCAGCAAAATCAGTTCCTCTATGAGGTTTTACTCTACCATAGAAAGCTATTTTTCTTTTTAAATTATATCGAGAAGAAATTCGGTTTTGAAATTTGATAGGAGATCTCAAAAATTGACTTCGAAGCATATTTCCTTCTGCATCATAATATTCTGGAATCCCTTTTATGCTGTCAGGAATAAATCGGTAGGCATATAAATCTTTTTTGTTATGATTAAATAAAGCCGCTTTTACTTTACCATAACCCACAAAAACAGTGTCATCTATAAACTTCTCTTCATAAATTAATTTGAATTTATCTCCTTTTTGAAGCTTATAGAAATCTAATGTCCAGGCATAAATATCAGCTACATCATAGGTTAGGTTAGGGTTCAAATGAAGGCTGTCCATCGCTGCAGATAAACTAGAAGAAATCTTTCCTGTAACTTCTTTCTCAACAACCTTAATTCTTTTTCTATACTTATAGGCAGTAATTGTTGAGTCTTGAAAGTCTACAATTGTTGCGGTTGCTTTATTATCTCTATAGATAAAAACCTGAGCCTTTTCCGTTGAATCTTTCTTGGCTAGGATCATATAGGGTTTACCAGCTCTAACTCTTCTAACATCAAATGTATCTTTGATAGTTTTGGCGATCTTATTTATTTTAGGATAAAAAACATGGTGTCTGTCTAAGATAATACCAAAACTTTCGCCATTTTTAATGGTGTCTTTTATGACTTTATAATCATTGAGTTTGTAGCCAAACTCATAAATAATCTCAGGAATGGAAGCTTTTAACGTTTGTAAAGTTTCAGGGACACCCTTTTTTTCATCTTTACCACAAGATATTAGAATTGAAAGGCTAAGAAGAAGGACGATTTTTTTCAAAGAGTGTTTATTTTATTCTTCAATAATTGCCGTAAAAATACAATTTAATCAAATATAACCTCAAATGAATTTGCTAATCCTTTAAAAGCAATTAAATCAGCTCTTAAAGAACCTACAGAAAGAGAGGCTTTGAATTTTATAGGAATTTTATTGTCATCGGCAGTTACCCAAATAGTAACACTTTCACTTTCTTTAAAGACCCTTCCTGCCTGAACAATAGGTCTAAACTTCAATGTTTTTATTTTTCCGAATTTGGTTTTTAAAAATTCAACTCCAAGAAATTTTAGCTTAAAAGGAAATGTTTTTGAATCAAAAAACATATTTAAACTAATTTCATCTCCGGGTTGAATAGAATCAATATTAACTGTTCTTAAGTAATAAAAAGAAGAGATCATATCTTGAACATCCTGAAAAGTAACATCTTTTTCAGTCTTGTATTTATAATCCTTAATGTTGGCAATCTTTTTTTCTTGATCAAACTTTATATCTCTTTTTATAATATGTCCACCTTCATATACATCTCTTTTAAAAAGGTAAGGCTTCGGGTCATTTATATCAAAAAAAGATTCGTAAGTATCTCTAACTTTAAAGAACCAACCAATAATGGTACTTGTTTTCCCAGATCCTACTGCATGGTAGACTTTTTTGCCATCTAATATTGATTCTTTTAATTCTAAAGTTGCCGATCCAGCTCTTAAAAAACCACTATAGCTCATTTTATAATGAAGCCATTCGCCAGACTTATAAGGTTGTATTTTTGTTTCCTGAGCATAAAAGACGCTAGAAACAACGAATAATAAAATGGTTAAGAGATTTCTTTTCATAAACATCAAACTTATAAAAAATGAGTGACAAAATTCTCTTATAAAAAACAAAAAGCTATCCAAGATTAAAAATGAATAGCTTTTTAACGAATCTTTATCATTTTAAAAGGTTCCCCAGCTGTTTAACTCATCTTTAGACCATAAATATGGAAAGAAAATTCTTTTTTGATATTTAGGATGTAAGTATTTACGCCAGCTACTTCCTCCAGTAGCTTCAAGTTCTTTTTCTTCACCCCCTAAATATTTTCCAGCAGCATTATAATGAGCCAACACCCATTTTACATTAACTGTATAGTCATAATGGCGCATAGCTTCTATCAATTCTTTATTTTCTTGAACTTCTTTAGGTAACTGTTTGAATTTTTTAGATAAGTTACATTCATTGTAGTCCTCCATAAAATCAATAAAATCTCCCATATATTTTTTGTCAAAGAGCTTGATTAAAATTGATTTTTCTCCAGTTGTATGATTCTTCCCTGCTGCTTGCCAGTACAAATGATCATACGCGTTTTTAAAAGATGAATTACGATCAATTGTATCTCTAAAACGATGATCAATTAAATTGATTAGCTCTGTAGAAGCAAATTCAATTTTACGATACTGAGCACTTTGAAATCCACTCGCAGGAGTTAGTGTATTTCTAAATTTTAAGTATTGTTCTCTTTCCATACCGTCTGCCATTACGGTAAATGAACTAGAGAGCATATCGAAATAGCGACTAACACGCATCAAATGCATTGAGAATTTTTCTGCGCTTACTTCATCTTTCATAGCTACTTGATCAATCTCCCATAAAATCATTTTAAATAACAATTCATTGACCTGATGGTACATAATAAACACCATTTCATCTGGCTGGGTAGTTCTTGGAGTTTGCAAACCTAACAACGCGTCAGTTTGAATATAATCCCAATAAGTAATTGGCGTGCTCCAAAGCAAACCTTCTAACATGGAATCTAAAGGAACACCTAGTTTTTGGTATTTTTCCTCTATAGCTTTTAATATATCGTCTTTACTCATTTTTCGTTTTTATATAAATAATAATCTGATTTTTTACTTCTCTATTTGATCAGCAAAACCCTATGAAAAGGGAGATTTAATATTTCTATAATTTGTCATATTTTTATGGGACTCAAGATTTCTAGAAACAAGAACCTAGACTACTTTAATCTTGACTCTTATGTCTAGAAGGTCCTGGTTCTTTTTATAAAGTTCCTCTTTTTTCTTGTTCTCTTTCTATGGATTCAAATAGGGCTTTAAAATTACCTGCTCCAAAACCTCTTGCTCCCATTCGTTGAATGATTTCAAAAAATAAAGTAGGTCTGTCTTCTATTGGTTTTGTAAAAATCTGTAATAAATAACCTTCCTCATCTGCATCAATCATAATCCCTAATCCTTTTAGTTTTTCGATATCTTCTCTTAATTCATGGCTAAATTCTTCTAATCTTCCGGGAACAGATCTGTAATATTCTTCTGGTGGCGTTGATAAAAACTCTACTCCGTTTGCTTTTAATTGAGAGACTGTTTTTATAATGTCATCCGTTGCAACAGCTATGTGTTGGACTCCTGAACCTTCATAAAAATCTAAATACTCTTCAATTTGAGAACGTTTTGCCGCTTTGGCTGGTTCGTTGATTGGAAATTTAATTCGACCATTTCCATTCGACATTACTTTACTCATTAAAGCAGAATATTCTGTATGAATTTGTTTATCATCAAAAGATAAAAAGTTTTCAAATCCCATAACATCTTCGTACCATTTTACCCAAACATCCATTTGGTTCCAGCCAACATTACCAACCATGTGATCTATGTATTTTAGACCAGCTGCTGGTGGATTATATTCAGATTCCCATTTTTGAAAACCAGGTAAAAATGCTCCGTTATAATTTTTGCGCTCTACAAACATATGTACAGTTTCTCCATAGGTATAGATTCCTGCTCTTACAACTTCTCCATGTTCATCTGATTCTACAGTTGGTTCCATATAAGACTTTGCGCCTCTAGAAGTTGTTTCTTTGTATGCTTTTCTTGCATCTTCTACCCAAAGTGCTATAATTTTCACACCATCTCCATGCTTTACAATATGATCGTTGATGGGTGATTTACTATTTAATGGAGTTGTTAGCATCAACTTTATTTTATCTTGAGTTAATACATAACTCACAGAATCTGTAGAGCCAGTTTCCAGTCCGCGATATGCATGTGATTGAAAACCAAAAGCTGTTTTGTAAAAGTGTGCAGCTTGTTTTGCGTTACCAACATAAAACTCCACATAATCTGTTCCTAGCAATGGAAGGAAATCTTGTGCTCCTTCAAATATTTTTTCTAGACCGTAGTCTACTGATTTTATTTCTTTTTTACTCATTTTGTTTGATTTTGATAATAATTCATTTTGGTTTTACAATTGAATTATTAGAATTACCACATCGCTCTTAAATGAGGTGTTATATCTATTCTTTTCTCCATTATTCTAACCAAGATTTATGATAATCTTCATCGGCTATTTTCATCGCTTCTTCAGTTACTTTTAAAGGTTTAAAAGTATCTACCATCACTGCTAATTCTTCAGTTTTTGTATGGCCTATGCTTCTTTCGGTTGCGCCTGGGTGTGGACCATGAGGGATTCCTGCTGGATGCAATGAAATATGACCAGCATCAACATCGTTTCTACTCATAAAATCGCCATCTACATAATACAAAACTTCATCAGAATCTATATTGCTATGATTGTATGGAGCTGGAATTGAATCTGGATGATAATCGTATAAACGAGGTACAAAACTACAGATTACAAAAGCATCCGTTTCAAAAGTTTGATGCACTGGCGGTGGTTGATGAATTCTACCGGTTATTGGTTCGAAATCGTGAATAGAGAATGCATACGGATAATTATACCCGTCGTACCCTACTACATCAAAAGGATGTGAAGCATAAATCATTTCTATAATATCATCTTGCTTTTTCACTTTGATAAGAAAATCACCTTTTTCATTGTGAGTTTCTAATTCTTGAGGTTGACGAAGATCGCGTTCACAAAAAGGAGAATGTTCTAACAATTGACCAAACCAGTTCCTATAACGTTTTGGAGTATAGATAGGGCGATATGATTCTACGATAAACAATCTGTTATCTTCAGTATCAAAATCGATTTGATAAATAATTCCACGTGGAATTAATAGATAATCACCGTATTTAAAATCTAGATTCCCTAAATGAGTTCTCAGTTTTCCAGTTCCACGATGAACGAAGATCAATTCGTCTGCATCAGTATTTTTATAGAAGTACTCTCGAAGAGAATTTTTAGGCGCAGCTAAAATGATATTACAATCGGAATTGGTTAATACCGTTTTTCTACTTTCTAGATAATCATCTGCTTGAGGCACTTGAAACCCTTTAAATCGATATGATTTAATGTTATTCTCTTTGGCAACCTTTGGAGCAACCGAATATTGGTTTTTAATTTCTTTGACCATTGTAGGTCTGTATTCGTGATAGGAATTGGAAGACATTCCGTCGAAACCAATCGTACCAAATAACTGTTCATAATAGAGACTTCCGTCATCTTTTCTGAATTGTGTATGTCTTTTGGGTGGAATTTTCCCGAGTTTATGGTAAAAAGGCATAATTTCTAATGTAAAAATGATTTAATGTGAAAATGTAATAATGTTAAGATACATTGTTACATTGATTAATTACTCAATTACTACATTAAATATCCTACTCAGGATTCCTTTTGATAAGGTTTTTTAATAAGATTAATAACTCTAACCAATACATATTTATGCGTTTTAAGAAGTACGCTTTACAAATATAATTAAAAGTTAGAAAGATAGATGTTTAAAAGTCTCAAAGTAGTTAAGTAACAAAGACTAAGAGGGTGAAAAATTTAAAATGAAAGCAAAAAAGAATAAAGAATCAGGAAACAGGAACATTGACTCATTGTTTCATTACCACATTAATTCATTAATAAACTAACTCTCAGGAGCTAATTCTACTTCTAGACCATTTAACTCAGGTGTAATTGGAATTTGACAGCCTAAGCGACTGTTGTCCTCTACATAAAATGCTTCGGCAAGCATTAAATCTTCATCGGGTCCCATTTCTGGTAATTCATGATCAGATTTCACATAACACTGACAAGAAGCACACATAGCCATACCGCCACAAACACCAATAGTTCCTTCAGGAGCTAGCTCATACGAACGAACTACTTCCATTAGGTTCATAGCCATGTCAGTTGGTGCTTGGATTTCGTGTAGAACTCCGTCTCTGTCTGTAATTTTGATGGTTATATCCATAAAGTAGCTAGGTATTAGTGGTTAGTTCCTAGTGTGTTCATTTTAAAGATTTAATAAAACCAGAAATCATTTTAGCAATCTCATTAGAATTCGCAATTAACTCTTTTGCTTTTTCCTCTTTTATAAAGTTTAATCTAATTGCTAAATATAACATAGATCTAACTTCACTGTTAGAAGCGATTGCAAAGTAAAGAAATCTTTTAAAATCAGGGTTGGTATTTCTATCAAAACCTTCGGCTATATTATTTGAAATTGATACGGAAGCTCTTGTGATCTGATCTCTAAAAGAATAATCTTTATTACTTCCAAAGAATTTATAAATATTAACCGAAAAGTCTTGAGCTTTTTGCCAGACAATAATGTCTTCAAATCTTTTTATTCCCATAGTACTACATTTTTTAGTAAATATACTAATTACTAAAACCTATGCACTAACCCCTAGTTAATCTTTTTAATCACTGCTTTTGGCGCTTCTTTTTTAGACCCATCAAAACCCTCAACACCACCAACGGTAGTGTATTTCATCACATATTTTTTATCAGGAAAAATACGTTGATACGCACTCTGACACATCAAAGTTGCTTCGTGGAAACCACATAGAATTAATTTTAATTTTCCGGGATAAGTATTCACATCTCCAATAGCATAGATTCCAGGAATGTTGGTCTGATAATCCAATGCATTGTTCACTTTAATGGCATTTTTTTCAATCTCTAATCCCCAATCAGCAATAGGGCCTAGTTTTGGAGACAAACCAAATAAAGGAATAAAATGATCAACTTCTAAAGTCACTTTTTCATCTCCATTTTTAATAATGGAAACACCTGTTACGTGGTCATCGCCTAGTATTTCTTTTACTTCAGCTGGAGTAATCAAAGTAATTTTCCCAGCATCTTTGAGTTCTTGAACTTTGTCAACAGAATCTAAAGCGCCTCTAAATTCATTTCTTCTGTGGACTAAGGTTACTTCTGAAGCAACATCCGCTAAGAAAATAGACCAGTCTAAAGCAGAATCACCACCACCGGATATGACGACCTTTTTATTGCGATAAATTTCCGGATCACGGATGATATATTCGACTCCTTTATCTTCAAAATCTGCAATATTAGGAATCGGTGGTTTTCGAGGCTCAAAACTCCCTAAGCCACCAGCAATAGCAACTATAGGTGCATGATGTTTTGTTCCTTTATTTGTAGTAACGATAAAAGTATCGTCGTCTAATTTTTCAATAGTTTCTGCTCTTTCACCCAAGGTAAACCCAGGTTCGAATGGCTTAATTTGTTCTAGTAGTTTATCTGTTAAATCACCTGCTAAGATTTCTGGATATGCAGGAATATCGTAGATAGGTTTTTTGGGATATATTTCGGAACACTGCCCTCCAGCTTGAGGTAGTGCATCGATTAGATGGCATTTTAATTTTAATAAACCAGCTTCGAAGACTGTGAAAAGTCCAGTTGGACCCGCACCAATGATTAAGATATCTGTTTTGATCATTTCTTACTAAAAATCAGGTAAAAATAAGCGTTGTAGTTTTTTTTTAAACTGATTTTTATCAGTTCTCTATATTAATGACTTCTTCAATATGTGAAGCATATTTTTTAATCGTCGCTTCAACACCGTTTTTAAGAGTCATCTGATTTACAGAACAACCAATACAAGCTCCTTCTAATTGAACTTTTACAGTGGCTCCTTCGATAGATAATAACTTGATGTTTCCTCCATCGCTTTCTAAGAAAGGACGAATTTCACTCAAAGCTTTTTCTACATTTTCTAATGTCTCTTGTGCTGTCATATCTTTACTTTTTTACGGCGCTACAACCACTCATAGTTGTAATTCTTACGACCTCAGTAGGTGGCAAGTTAGCGTTTCTTTTTAATAATTCAGAAACCATCTCTTTGGTAATATCTGAAAAAGCTTTTTCCAAAGGCGTGTTTTCTTGCAATGCTACAGGGTGTCCCACATCACCAGATTCACGAATACTTTGCACTAAAGGAACTTCTCCTAAAAAGCGAGTGTCAATATCTTCTGCTAAATGTTTTGCACCATCTTTTCCAAAGATATAGTATTTATTATCTGGCAATTCTTCTGGAGTAAAGTAGGCCATGTTCTCTACAATTCCTAAAACAGGAACTTGAATGCTTTCTTGCTTAAACATTGCAACTCCTTTTTTTGCATCGGCTAAAGCAATGTTCTGAGGTGTACTTACAACCATGGCTCCATTAATTGGTAATGCTTGTACTATTGATAAATGCACATCTCCAGTACCAGGAGGTAAATCGATTAATAAGAAATCTAATTCTCCCCAATCTGCATCAAAAATCAATTGATTTAATGCTTTCGAAGCCATTGGTCCACGCCAAATTACCGCTTGATCTGGATTGGTAAAGAAACCCAGAGATAACAATTTTACTCCGTAATTCTCTACGGGTTTCATTTTAGAACGCCCGCCTACATTTACAGAAAGAGGTTTCTCTTTTTCCACATCAAACATTAAGTGCATCGATGGACCATATACATCAGCATCTAGAACTCCTACTTTGAATCCCATTTTTGCTAAAGTAACAGCTGTGTTTGCTGTAATCGTAGATTTCCCAACACCTCCTTTTCCGGAAGCAACGGCAATAATATTTTGAATGTTTGGAATTTCTTTCCCCTTAATAAGATTGGGATTTTCCACTTCTTTTGGCTTGGGAGCTGATTTTACATTCACTTTCACATCGATCTTTTGATCAATATGAGTATGAATTGCTTTTGTAATTTCAACTTCTACCTTCTTTTTTGCTTGTAAAGTGGGATTGCTGATGGTTACATCAACAATTACTTCATCTCCGAATGCAACAACATTGGTTACATTATTATTTTCAACTAGACTTTTCCCTTCACCTGGTGCGGTAATGGTTTCTAGTGCTTTGTATATATCTTGCTTTTTAAAAGCCATTTGAGTTCTTTAAATTGATTCTAAATTGCAAAGATAGTGCTTAGTCCTTATATAATAAAGCCTGTAGATTCCAAATATTGATGGGGAGATAAGCTGAGTTTATGGAAGCTCTTTCATCGGATCCCAAAGAACTTTTTCTAAATCTTGAATTTGATTTTCTTTGACTATAATTCCTTCGTTTTCGAGTAGTTGCTGCATTAAATTAGTGCCATCGAAATGATGCTTTCCTGTTAATAGGCCTTTTCTGTTTACTACTCTATGAGCAGGAACATCTTCATATTTTCCAGAGCTATTCATTGCCCAACCTACCATTCGTGCTGAGCGTGCTGCTCCTAAGTATTTGGCAATAGCTCCATAGCTAGTCACTCTTCCAAAGGGAATTAGGCGAGCAACATCATACACTCTTTCGAAAAAATTATCATTTTCTTTCATAGCGTGAAGATATTAAACTTGTCATTACAAGCAAAGCGAAGTATTCCCATCAAACAGATTACTTCAAGGTGTTAAGTTTTGCAATGATGTTTAATAGTTCAGTTTAAACTTAATGTAGGTAATGGGCTTTCCTTTTTCGAGATATTGTTTCTCGTAAAATGTTTGAGTACTGGTAACTTCTTCTGGAGATGACTTTAATTTATAGACATCATGGCTAGCATGTAGAATTTCATGACCTTCACCATGAAGCAATCCTAAAGTATATCCGTGCATAAACTCACTATCCGTTTTTAGATTAACGATTCCATTTTCTTTTAAAACACGATGGTACTTCTTTAAGAAATCTTGATTGGTCATTCTGTGTTTAGTACGCTTATATTTTATTTGAGGATCAGGGAACGTAATCCAAATTTCATCAACCTCATTTTCTGCAAAAATGTAATCTATCAATTCGATTTGTGTTCTGATAAAAGCAACATTTTCTAAACCATCTTCAAGGGCAGTTTTAGCACCTCTCCAAAAACGAGCACCTTTAATGTCGATTCCAATAAAGTTTTTCTCAGGATTTTTTTCAGCTAAAGCAACGGTATATTCACCTTTACCACACCCAAGTTCTAAAACAATAGGATTGTTGTTTCGAAAAAAAGAATGCCATTTGCCTTTGTGAGTAAAGTTATTAGTAACTTCTTCTCTTGTTGGCTGAATGACATTTGCGAACGTTTCATTCTCATTGAAACGTTTAAGTTTGTTTTTGCTACCCAAAACGGTATTGTTTAGGCTCTGTCTTCGGTTCCTTCTTTGATAAATCTACGAGATTCTTTCATCCAATAAGCTAGAAGGCATATAAGGATTAATAAAAAGATCCAGTTAACTGCATTCGACTTCCACCAACCTAATCCGCCTAAACGGAAATAATTAAAAGGAAGAAATAAAATATCTGTGAATAATTCACCAATCCATTTGAAAATATTGAATGCTATCATATCTTGAGTATATTTACTCTGCAAAAATATAAAAACAAAAGATGCTAGCCAATTTTTTTGGGAAATCTAATCCTGCAAATTTTATTATCCTATTTCTAATTTTTTTAGGGTTTTACGTAGCCAATTTCCTGACTGCTTTTTCATTGGATTTATTTACTATAGATGTTTTAATACATGAGCTTATAATAGTAGGATTGTTTGTACTACTCTTCTTTATTTTCAATTTTATCTTATCAAAGAATAAACTGACGTTATACAATTCTTATGGGTTCTTATTTTTTGTTTTATTGTTAGGAATATTTCCTTTTACGATGATGGATCGGGATGTTTTAATTGTGAATGTTGTTTTATTAATTTTTTTGAGAAGAGTATATAGTTTAAGAACACCCAAATCAGTATTGAAAAAAATGTTTGATAGTGGGTTTTGGTTAGCCATTCTTTTTATTCTAAGCCCATTTACCCTAATTTACGGTCTCTTTTTATATGCATCAATCTTGTTGTTTCAGAAGCTAAACTTTAGAACGTTCCTTATTCCACTTGTTGGCTTTTTAGTACCGATGCTTTGCTACTTTACCTATTGCTTTTGGTTTGATAATGTAGACGGATTTTTAGAATTATTTTCTTGGTATACCGACTATAATTTTCAATTTTATACTTCTATAGAAATAGTTGCTCCATTAATATTTCTTGGTTTGATTGCCTTGATTTCAATAATTTTAAAAACACCAAAAGTATTTTTGATTAGTGGAAATTACAGGAAGTTTTGGACCTTGACGTTGTTGAATCTTATAGTGGCTATTGGATTGGTTGTTTTTACCAAAAACAAGACAGGAGCAGAACTTCTATGTGTATTTTTTCCTTTAACGATTGTGCTGACAAATTGGATTGAAGGAATCACAAAACGATTTTATCAGGATGTTATATTGGCAGTTTTTACGCTAATTCCAATTATAGTGTTTATAATTTAGAACCAAAGGAAAGATCACCTGCATCACCTAGACCAGGAACAATATATCCTTTTTCATTTAAGACATCATCAATATCGGCAATCCATAACTCAGTGTTTTCTGGAAAATGATTTTGGACATATTCTACTCCTTTTTGAGCACCAATTACAGAAAGCAAATGTATTTTTTTTGGAAGACCAAATTTAAGAATGGCTTGGTATACGCTAACTAAAGATTGCCCTGTTGCTAGCATTGGATCTGCTAGAAGTAAGATTTTTCCTTCTAAAGAAGGAGAGGCAAAATACTCGACTTTTATTTCAAATTCCGCATCATTATTTGGATGATATCTATAGGCTGAGATAAAAGCATTTTCTGCAGCATCAAAATAATTAAGAATTCCTTGATGCAATGGCAAACCTGCTCTCAAAATTGAGCAAATAACAATATCACTCTGAACAATATTAGTTTCTTTAACTCCGAGAACGGTGTTTGTTTTTTCAGCTCGATAAGATAGTTCCTTACTCATTTCATAAGATAAAACCTCTCCAATTCGTTCTATATTTCTACGAAAACGCATGGAGTCTTTTTGAATTTCAGAATCTCTAATTTCTTTTAAGAAAGTGTTTAGAATTGAATTACTTTTTAATAAGTGGTGAATTGTCATTCGCTATATTATCAGGACTTTATAAAGTGATTTTGAATAAAATTTGTATCTTTCGGCAATTCAAAAGTAAACTATTTCATCAATTTACACATTGATAACTTTTTTATAAGCAACCAAAAGTTTCACAACCAAAACCTAAAAAGAGTCTAATAAAGACTCTTTTTTTATGCTATAAAATTGCTGTTACTTTTTTAATAACCTCATTAGGAGAGATCGATTCTATTGTGTTTTCATAACCATCAAATACTTTATTTCCATAAATTGAACAGGGTATTTTCGGGTATTTCTTTAGATCCGGAAGGATACAATAATCTAAAGGCTGATTGTAAGGTGCAAATCCGGCAAAAGGATGTGTAACTCCCCACAACGTAATTGTTTTTATGTTATGTGCTGCAGCCAGATGAGCATTCCCAGAATCCATAGAAACCATAATATCTAAAGAACTAATAAGTTCTATTTCTTCTTTAAAAGAGAGTTTTCCAGCGATGTTCAATACATTCTCATATTTTACTTCAAGAGAATTTAAAATCTCAGTTTCTTTCTTTCCTCCACCAAATAAAAATAAGTTCAATCCTTTTGAAGATAATTCAGAGATGACTTGCTCCATTAAATGAAGTGGATATACTTTTCCATCAAATGCAGCAAAAGGAGCGATACCAATCCAAGAACTTTCTTTTTCTCCAACCAATTCTATCACATTGGTGGAAAGAGTTTTCTTTTTGAGAGGTTTTGGATTGTCAATGTTAATCTTAAAACCTAATTTACTCAACACGTCTGCATACCTCTGATGAGATGTTTTTAACTGTTTAAAAACTTTATTCACCTCTTTTGTTAATGCTTTTTTTTCTGCCCGACCTTTGTCAATAAAAGCAATTTTCACATTAGTTAATGAGAAAAATCTCCGCAAGATTTTAGACCTCAACACATTATGAAAGTCAGCAACATGTGTGATTTTTCGATTTCTTAATTCTTTAAATAATTGATAAAGACCTAATACACCTTTGTGTTTTCCTTTTACTTCTGCAGAAACAAAAGAGACATTAGAAATGTCTTCAAAAAGAGGTTTCAAGAAAGGTTTAGAAACAATTGTAATTTCGATTTCTGGATGTCGATCGATGAGTGCTCTAACAACAGGAACTGTCATTGCTACATCGCCCATGGCTGACAAACGGATAATTAAAATATGGGCTTCTTTTTGCACAAAAACGGGTTTGTATGTAAAAGTACTCTTTTCTAGTAAAAGCAAAAATATCCATTGAAGATTTGCGTCAAAACTAGGCTAAATAAAAGTGTATCTTTGTTGCTTATTTAAAAAATAATTCATGATTCAATCCATGACTGGTTACGGGAAATCCGTATTACAATTGTCTAATAAGAAAGTAACTATTGAAGTAAAATCTTTGAATAGTAAAAACTTAGATTTAAATGTTCGAATTCCTTCTTATTACAGAGAAAAAGAATTAGGGGTTAGAAAAGAATTAGCTTCTCATTTGGTAAGAGGAAAAGTCGATTTTTCAATCTGGGTAGAAATGACAGCTGATGAAACATCTACTATTGTAAACAAAGGAGTTGTTGGTGAGTATATGCAACAATTAAGAAACGTGGTGCAGACTGGATCTTCAGATGATGTTGAGTTGTTAAAAATGGCCGTTAGAATGCCAGATGCTTTAAAAACGGAACGTGAAGAATTGGATGAAAACGAATGGAATGAAATCAATAATCACATTCAAGAAGCGATCAAAGAAATCATTCAATATAGAGTTGATGAAGCAGCTTCTTTAGAAGATGATTTTAAATTAAGAGTTACAAATATTCAATCGTATTTAGAGGAAGTAAAATCTTTGGATACTGATCGAATTGATGAAGTAAAAGTTCGATTGCAAAAAGCCATTTCGGATTTGAAAGTAGAGGTTGATGAAAATCGTTTTGAACAAGAATTGATTTATTATTTAGAAAAATTAGATATCAACGAAGAGAAAGTTCGATTGGCAAATCATTTGGAATATTTCCTAAAAGAGTTAGATACTTCAGATTCTAATGGTAAAAAGTTAGGGTTTATTATTCAAGAAATGGGAAGAGAAATTAATACCATTGGTTCTAAAGCTAATTTTGCACCGATGCAGAAAGCAGTGATACAAATGAAAAACGAGCTTGAAAAAATAAAAGAACAAATTCTAAACGTATTATAAATGTCAGAATTTAAAGGAAAACTATTTGTGTTTTCAGCACCTTCAGGATCAGGGAAGACAACCATTGTACGTCATCTACTGGCACAAGAACGTTTTGGGTTAGAGTTTTCTATCTCGGCCACATCGAGAGAGCCTAGAGGGAAGGAAATAGATAAGAAAGATTACTATTTTATATCAGCAAGCGAATTCAAACAGAAAATAAAAGCCGACGAATTCTTAGAATGGGAAGAAGTGTATATTAACAATTTTTATGGCACTTTAAAAACCGAAGTAGAACGTATTTGGGCAAAAGGGAAGCATGTTATTTTTGATATAGATGTTGCCGGAGGGCTTCGTGTAAAAAGAAAATTTCCAGAACAAACATTGGCAGTTTTTGTAAAGCCACCGGATATGAATGAATTGATTAGAAGGTTGAAAGATAGGGGAGAGGAAAGTTCAGAAAAAATAGCAATGCGAGTAGCGAAAGCACCCACTGAAATGGCAACAGCACCTCAATTTGATACAATTATTTTGAATGCTGATTTAGCAACAGCCTTAAAAGATGCAGAAAATTTGGTTGAAGAATTCTTAAAAAAATAAAATGAAAGTTGGACTTTATTTTGGAACGTTCAATCCCATTCATATTGGACATTTAATCATTGCAAATCACCTGGTTGAATATTCAGACTTAGATGAAGTTTGGTTTGTAGTTACTCCTCAAAGTCCTCATAAGAAAAAACAATCTTTATTAGACAATCACCACCGATTTGAGTTGGTATATATTGCTGTAGAGAACTATCAAAAGCTAAAGGCTTCAGATATAGAGTTTAAATTACCTCAGCCTAATTATACAGTTCATACGTTAGCTCATATTTCTGAAAAACATCCAAATCACGAGTTTAGTTTAATCATGGGTGAAGACAATCTAAAAAGTTTTCACAAATGGAAAAATTACGAAATCATTTTAGAGAATCATCATATATACGTCTATCCTAGAATATCAGGAGGTAGCCCAAAAACAAGTTTTGATGAACATCCAAAAGTTCATAAAGTTGATGCTCCGATTATTCAAATTTCTGCAACCTTAATCAGAGATGGAATTAAACAAAACAAGAATGTAGAGCCAATGCTTTTAAATGAAGTGTGGAAATATATAGATGAGATGAATTTCTATAGAAAATAGGGCTAGATTCCTTATTTGTTGTTTGATTTAATTATCGGACAATCAAAAATTTAATAATGTTTTGTAATTTTTAACACACCATGCAAAATTCCTCAATCAGGGTTTCGTTGTATATTTGTGAATCTATAGATAAGAACTGTGGCCAAAGAGAAAAAAAAGAAAGGAAAACTAAAACGAAAACTTACCGATAAATATCGATTGGTTGTTTTAAATGAAAATACGTTTGAAGAACGACTTTCTTTAAAGCTATCTCGATTGAATGTATTTGTTTTTGGAAGTGTTTTTTCTGTCATACTAATTGTTGGAACAATTTTACTAATTGCTTTTACACCCATAAAAGAATACATTCCGGGCTATGCATCAACACAGTTAAAAAGAAATGCTGCTGAGTTAACTTTCGAGTCTGATTCTTTGAAAACCAGATTGGCAATCCTAGAAAAATATACAGAAGCAATTAGACCGATATTAACAGGAGAAATAAAAGGAGATGATCCAATTGATTCTATTCAAAATTCGACTCAAAGAATTCAAATTGATGATAATAAATTAAACGCAACTAGACAAGATTCCTTATTTAGAGAACAGGTAGAGAGTAAAGACCGTTTTCCATTATCTGATGATCTTCAAAATAAAGCTAAAATTGTATTTTTTGCTCCTATTACAGGGAGTATATCACAGTCATTCAATTCAGAAAACAAACATTTTGCATTAGATATTGTTGCTAAAACAGGAACGCCTGTAAAATCTGTTGCAGATGGTACGGTTATTTTCTCTGAATGGACAACAGAAACAGGGTATGTTATTATTATAAAACATGCTAGTAATTTTATTTCTGTGTATAAACACAACGGAACTTTGCTAAAACAACAAGGAGATTTAATTCAATCTGGTGAAGCAATTGCTAGTGTTGGATCTACCGGAGAATTAACTACTGGGCCGCATCTGCATTTCGAATTATGGAGTGATGGCTATGCTGTAAACCCTACAAATTATATAGATTTTAAATAAATGAGTGTAAAATCTGTCTTTGCCGTCCCATTTGCAATACAAGTTAAAAAACGAGTATATAAATGGGCGTATCAACCCCATAGAACTCAAGAAAAAGTTTTTAAAAAATTAATCGCTAAGGCAAAAAACACAGCCTTTGGAAAGGATCATCATTTTGATAAAATTCAATCTTACAGAGATTTTACAGACAATGTTCCGGTGAATGATTATGAAGGGCTACGATCCTATGTAGATAGAATGGTTGCCGGTGAGGAAGATGTGTTGTGGAAAGGAAAACCACTCTATTTTGCGAAGACTTCAGGAACAACATCTGGTGCTAAATACATTCCAATTACAAAAGATTCAATGCCAACACATATTAAAGCAGCAAGGAATGCCTTGTTACTTTATATTGCCGAAACCAAGGATGCTAGCTTTGTGAACGGAAAAATGATTTTTTTACAAGGAAGTCCTGTTTTAGAAGACATGAATGGAGTGAAATTGGGACGTTTAAGTGGTATAGCCGCTCATTATGTGCCTCAATATTTATTAAAAAATAGGTTGCCAAGTTGGGAAACCAATTGCATTGAAGATTGGGATACCAAAGTAAATGCAATTGTTGAAGAGACATTAAATGAAGATATGTCTGTGATTAGCGGAATACCATCTTGGGTACAAATGTATTTTGAGAAATTGATTGAGAAAACGGGTAAAACGATTACAGAAATCTTCCCAAATTTTAATTTCTTTGTCTATGGGGGGGTCAACTTTGAACCTTACAAGAACAAGTTTGAAACCTTGATTGGAAAGAAGGTAGATTATATAGAATTGTACCCTGCCTCAGAAGGGTTTATTGCCTATCAAGATTCTCAAACCGAAAAGGGAATGTTACTTCAATTAAATAGCGGAATCTTTTATGAATTCATTGAATCTGAAGAGTTTTTTAATGAAAATAGGACTCGAATTTCCTTAGAACATGTTCAACTTGGAGTTAATTATGTACTCATTTTAAATACCAATGCAGGTCTTTGGGGATATAATATTGGTGATACCATAGAATTTACCTCGTTGTTGCCCTATCGAATTAAAGTAACAGGAAGAATCAAGCATTTTATCTCTGCTTTTGGAGAACATGTCATTGGGAAGGAAGTTGAAAAAGCATTGAATGATGCCATTATTGGAACAAAAACAACGGTAAGTGAATTTACAGTTGCACCACAAGTAAATCCAACAGAAGGATTGCCTTATCATGAATGGTTTATTGAATTTGAAAATGAGCCTGGAAACATCGAAGAATTAGCATCAAAAATAGATGCATCCATGCAAGAGCAAAACATCTATTATTTTGATTTGATAGAAGGAAAGGTATTGAGGCCGTTGGTTATTCGAAAAGTAAAAAAAGGCGGATTCCATGAATATATGAAGTCTATTGGAAAGTTTGGAGGGCAAAATAAAATCCCTCAACTGTCTGACAATAGAAAGATTGCTGATGTATTACAAAATTTTTTAAAAGAGTAATAAATGTCAGTTCGAGTGAAATTGCAGAGCAATTTTGTATCGAGAACAAATATCTTCTCGATACGATTTTTTCAAAATCACTCGAAGTGACAAAAGGAATAAAACGATGAAAATAATATCAACCAACGTTGGAGAGCGACAAGAAATAGATTGGAAAGGTAAAAAAGTAACAACGGCCATTTTTAAATATGCTGTTAACACTCCTGTTTTTTTAGATGTTGAAACTGTTAGAGAAGATTTTATTTGCGATCGAGAACATCATGGAGGAATTGACCAGGCAGTTTATGGCTATTCGTTGAAACATTATGAATATTGGAAAGAAATCTATACAGACGTAGACTGGCAGTATGGAATGTTTGGAGAGAACCTTACAATCGATGATTTAGAAGAAACACAAATACATGTTGGAGATACCTATAAAGTTGGTGAATGCATTGTTGAGGTTACAAAACCTCGTCAACCTTGTATGAAATTGGGTGTTCGTTTCAATGATATGAAAATTGTAAAAAAATTCTGGAACACAACAATGAGTGGTGTGTATTTTAAAATTCTACAAACAGGAATGGTAAAAGCTGGTGATGAATTTGAATTGCTGAAAAAATGCCCCGAAAATCCAACAATTGCTGAAATTTACGAGGCAAAAAGACAATCTAAAGCTATGTAATTAGCTTTTTCTCAAAAAGATATCGCCACTAATGGTACTTAACTTTAAAGTAGCATTCCCATTTTTAATAGTAGCTTTAATTCTTCTACTTCCTGAGTACTTGTTTTTCTTGTCGAAATCAATTTTTAGATCAGAGTAAATACCTCCGCTTAAAGTTTTCGCTTCAAAAGTTGCATCAGAAACATAAATGTCAATGTCGCCACTAATGGTTTTAAGTTTCATGTTTTTTGAATGCTTTTTAATGTCGATGTTCCCACTGATTAAATCCAAATTAAGGTTTCCAACATATGAATCAGCAACCACACCGCCAGAAATACTCTTCACCTTCAAACTCATGTTTCTTGGAACGTAGATAACATAATTAATGTCCATTTCAGTTTTACAATTATCTTTATTATTGTTCTTGCTTTTTCTGTTGTAGTAGTTACAAGCATGATCTTTAAAGAAAGTCCCGTAATCAGATTTTATCGTATAGGTTCCCCCATCTTTATCTCCTTTAAGTCTAAAATAATCGTTGTGTTGATTGTCGTTTATATTAACAGAAGCTTGTACTGAAATTTCATTTTTGTTCCAGTTTTTTATCTCAATATTATCTGCAAATTTAACATGGACAAAGACCTCGTCAATTCCTGAACTTCTTTTGGTTTCTGTTACTTTTTTTTGTGCTGTTAGGTTGCTAAAAGTCAATAGCATCCCTAAGAAAAATATGATTTTCTTCATTTTTATTGTTTTAAGTGTTTGATTATAATGTAGTTATGTAATTTATTTTTTCCTTAAATAAATGCGTCCCATTGAAGATTTCAATTTAATTGTGACTCCACCGCCATTTAAAGGACTTGAGATCTTTTTTAGACCACTTATGTTAGGTAAGCCTTTTTTATCTGGAGCTTTAAAATCGAAGTTTGTATATATAGTTCCTCTAGAGCTAACATTTAAATTAGCTTTTGTATTTCTTGGCAAAGCAACATCAATTTCTCCAGTAGAACTAGTAATACTTATAGGAGAAGATTGACTAACAGTTGTAAAGGTTACATTGATAACACCTGTACTTGTATGTGCTGTAATTGGACCTGTAACATTTTTTAAATTGATGCTTCCAGTAGTGGTTCTTACCTCAATTTCTGATGTAAAGCCATCTACTTTAATAGAACCTAAACTTCCGCTATTTATATCAACGTTCATTGTTTTAGGAAGGGTAATTGTAATTCTACCTCGTTGGAAATGGGATTTCAAATCTTTAATAATTAAAAGATTTCCTTCTTTTGTTATTGTAAAACCAAATCCATTTGTATTGTCTACTCCAATAGAATAAACAGCTTTCAAACCTTTTTTCTTTTCTTGGAGACGCTTGTCATCATTTTCATTTTTAACGCCTGATATTTCAAGCTGATTTGTGTTTCCTGAAATAAGATTCACAGTAGATGCACTTTGTATTTGAACTTTTTTGATACCTTGTAATGAATGCGAATATGTTTTTTTCTGAGCAAAAACTGTTGCTGAACATAAAGCAAGTAATAAAAATATTTTTTTCATGATTATTGGATTATATCTCTAGGATAAACTAGGGATGTTAATTTGTATTTCTTTTTTTACATACTCTGGGACTTCATCATTTTGAAGTAAATTCTTCATCGGAATAAGCGCTCTTTTCTCCTGAATTTTTACTAAAACCTGAATCAGTTCTATTTGAATCGCTGGATCCTTATCAGTCTCTAACGATTTTATTAAAGCCTCTTTTACCATTTCTAATGAGGCAAATTTTGTTAACGCTTCTACTGCAGCTAAACGTACACTTGGTTTGTCATCATATAGTAATCTGTTAATTAATGCTTGTATTATTTTTGTGTTGTCTCCCTCAAAATTTTCTGAAAGATCCACAGCAGCAATTCGTTGACTTGCGCTTTGGCTTTCTATCTGTGCTAAAATTTGATTTACTTGAGTATTAGAAGAGATATCTGCATACTTTCCTATTAAAAAAGCACTTACTACAATTAAGATACTAGCCGCTATTCTCAAATATGATTTCCAGTTTGTTCTTTCTTGTAATTGAATTACAGGGGCTTCTTGTTCTTTTTTCTCAGCATCTAACATCTCTTCAAAATTTATTTGAAGTCTAGCACTAGGTTGTTCCATTTCATCTTCAGAAAGATCAAAGAAAAGTTTCTTCATGTCTTCTAATTCTTTAGAACACTCATCGCAACTTTCAAGGTGATTCTGAATAGAATTCACATCTTCTTTTGAGAGGTTTTCATCTAAAAAATCTACGATGTTATTTTGTATGTTTTCGCACTTCATAATCTTAGTTATTTAGTAGTTAGTTCCTAGTAATTAGTGATAGTTAACTACACTTTCAAACTTTGAGCCTTTGAAGCTTTTTATATCGTTTGAAAATAAATATTCTTTAATTTTTTAATGGCTCTATGAACCTTCACTTTTATAGCACCTTCCGAACTCCCTGTGATTTCAGCAATTTGCTCGTACTTAATTTTCTGAAACCGATGCATAACAATGAGCTCTCTGTCAGAAGCACTCAATTTTAGCAATGCCTTTTGTAAATGTTTTAATTCATCTTCATTGCTGTCAGTTAGTAACTCTTCACCAGAATCTAACGTGTCATCATTAATTAAATGACTTCTTTCTTTTTTTTGCTTTTGATAATAGGACGAAAATATATTTCGAGCTATGGTAAAAATCCAAGAAGCAAAATTCCCTTCATTATAAGAACTTCTATACCGAATTACCTTCGCAAAAACATCTTGAGTCAAGTCTTCACTTACCACTTGATTACGTGCCATTTTTTGAAAGAAATTGTAAATTCTTACATGATACCTATCAAATAGATGTCTTAGTAAATCTAGGTCGCCCATAGATACTTTTAGCATGATCTCTTCGTCGCTTAATTGACTCAACGGTTTTGCGCTTTTGGTTGGTTTCTATTCTGTAAACCTTCGTTTTTTAAAAAGGTTACAGACAAGGTAGAAAAAAATAAAAGAATTATTTCAGAAAGCTAGACGGTAGCTTCTTTTTTGTGTAGTAATCGAGTCAACTTCATAGAAAGGTCTAACAAAATAATTTTTGCATTTCCGTTTCTTTCAATGTGGTACAAGGCATCACCCAACTCTTTTTCGATCTCCAAAATATTAGCACTGTGAACAAAAGGAGCAAAGTTCTGAAGATTAAACTTTGGCGTTTGAGTTTCTAAAAACACCAATTCAGGAGATTTATAATTTAATAATAAGGCTTGTCTAAAAAACTGCAAACAGTATTCTAAAAACTGTTTTTGAGTTTCACGACCCGATTTTGCAATTGTTTCAGACCAAACAACCAATTCTTGGATCACAGCAGCATTTCCCTTTGCTTTAAAGGCAGAGCGAATCCAAGTAATAAACCATTGCTCAAAAATTAAATCACTAGAATCTTGATGAAGAATATGAAGTGCTTTGTTGTAATTTCCTTCCGCTTGATGTGCAATTTTAATAGCTTCATTTTCAGCAACACTCTCTTGTACAATTAAAGTACTGGCAATATCTTGCTCGCTTAGAGCAGGAAAATGTAAGGCTTGACATCGAGATTTTATCGTATTAATAATTTGCTCTTCGTTTTCAGTAATCAATAAGAAAACTGTTTTTTCAGGAGGCTCTTCAATTAACTTAAGTAGTTTGTTAGCGGCTGCAATATTCATTTTTTCAGCCATCCAAATAATCATTACTTTAAAACCGCCTTCGTACGATTTTAGCTTTAGCTTTTTAACAACTTCCAATGCTTCATCAACACCAATATTTCCTTGTTTGTTTTCAACACCAATAGCCTGCAGCCAATTAAATAAGCTTCCGTAAGGAGTTTCTTTTATAAACTGCCTCCAATCTTCTAAAAAGAGGTTGCTTGTTGGGTGCTTCTTTACAGAGTCGTTTGTAGTTACTGGAAAAGCAAAATGTAAATCGGGGTGTTGCAATTTTTCAACCTTTACCATACTCGCTTCTGGATTGTCAGAAAAGTGTGATAATAAAAGCTGAGCGTAAGCAATGGCCATAGGCAAAGTTCCAGACCCTTCTCTCCCTACAAATAATTGAGCATGCGGAATCCTACCATTCTCTGCAGAAGTTTGCAGATGATTTTTGATGTGATCTTGCCCAATAATTGTATTGAAATACATGAAGCAAATGTAGAATTTAGAATTTAGAATTACGAATTATGAATTGTGAATTTTCACCTTTCAACTTTTCCTTTTCCTCTTTCAGCAAAACCTACGAAAACGTTCTATTAAGTTTTAAAATTTTAACTTCTGCAAACGTCTTGAAATAGTTATTTTTGTTGATTGCTCATTGAAGCTGATTAATCAATACAACTATTTAGATGAAAACGATCAACGATTTTAATTTTGAAAATAAGAAAGCGCTTATTCGCGTAGATTTTAATGTGCCTTTAAATGATGCTTTTGAAGTAACAGATGCCACACGAATAGAAGCAGCGAAACCAACAATTATTAAAATCTTAGAAGATGGAGGGTCTGTGGTTTTAATGTCGCATTTAGGTCGGCCAAAAGGTGTTGAAGAACAGTTTTCATTGAAACATATTGTAGAGAAAGTTTCTGATATAATTGGGGTACAGGTAAAATTTGTGGACGATTGTATTGGAGGTAACGTAGCTGAAGCTGTCGAAAATTTAGGAAATGGAGAGATTTTATTGTTAGAAAATTTACGTTTCTATTCAGAAGAAACGAAAGGAGATGTTGGCTTTGCAGAAGAACTTTCAAAGGCCGGAGATATTTATGTAAATGATGCTTTTGGAACAGCCCATAGAGCGCATGCTTCTACAACTATTGTGGCTCAATTCTTTCCAGAGACTAAGTGTTTTGGAAACTTATTGGCTCAAGAAATTGAAAGCATCGATAAAGTATTAAATAATAGCGAAAAACCAGTGTTAGCTATTTTAGGAGGGGCAAAAGTATCTTCAAAAATTACTGTGATTGAAAATATTTTAGATAAAATAGATCACTTAATTATCGGTGGGGGAATGACCTTTACATTTGTAAAAGCTCAAGGAGGAAATGTTGGGAATTCTATCTGTGAGGATGATAAAATGGAATTAGCTTTAGAAATTCTAGAAAAAGCAAAAGCAAAGAATGTACAAGTTCACCTTCCTGTGGATGTTGTGGCAGCAGATGCTTTTTCGAATGATGCAAATACTCAGATATTAGATGTGACTCAAATTCCTGATGGATGGCAAGGGTTGGATGCAGGGCCAAAATCGATAGAAATTTTTGATGCCGTAGTAAATGAATCAAAAACCATTTTATGGAATGGGCCTTTAGGGGTTTTTGAATTAGAAACTTTTTCAAAGGGAACGATAGCTTTGGGGAATTCTATCGACAAAGCAACACAGAACGGAGCATTTTCTCTTGTAGGTGGAGGTGATTCTGTAGCAGCAGTAAAACAATTTGGTTTTGCAGATAAAGTAAGTTATGTGTCTACTGGAGGAGGAGCCATGTTAGAAACCCTTGAAGGAAAAACATTGCCAGGAATCAATGCGATTTTAAATTAATGAATAAATGTCATTTCGAGCGCAGTCGAGAAATCTATTAATTAGTTTATAGGTTGATGCGTTTATTTAACAACAAACAAATAAACATTCAGAATGAAATACACCATACTACCCAATACGGATGTAAAAGTGAGTAAGATCTGTTTAGGAACCATGACTTGGGGTGAGCAAAACACCGAAGCAGAAGGTCATGAACAAATGGATTATGCTTTAGAGCAAGGAGTCAATTTTTTTGACACAGCTGAATTGTATGCTGTTCCTGCTAAGGCAGAAACCTATGGAAGAACAGAAGAGATAATTGGAACGTGGTTAAAAAAAACAGGCAATAGAGACAAGGTTGTGTTAACAAGCAAGATTGCGGGTGATGGTCCTTATACAACTCATATCCGATCAACTGGGTTTGCGAAAGAGGCAATTATAGAAGCTGTTGAAGGAAGTCTGAAGAGATTGCAAACCGATTATATTGATTTATATCAATTGCACTGGCCAGAACGTGGAGTGAATTGCTTTGGGTTGAGAGATTACCCATTTAAAACGTCAAGAAAAGAAGCAGAAAATCATTTGGAGATTCTTGAAACCTTGGACAGTTTGATAAAACAAGGAAAAATTAAACATGTTGGTTTGTCTAATGAAACTCCATGGGGAACCATGAAGTATTTGCAAGCATCTGAACAACATAATTTACCTAGAATGAGAACCATTCAGAATTCATATTCGCTGATTCATCGTGCTTATGAATATGGGATGTCTGAAGTTTCTTTACGAGAGAATATAGGACTGCTCGTTTATTCTCCATTAGCGCAAGGTGTCTTAACAGGTAAATACCTTCATGGAAAATCACCAGAAGGAGCACGTGGAACTTTATTTCCTAATTATATTACAAGATATCAAACATCTGCGGCTGAATCGGCGGTATTAAAATATCAAGAAATAGCTCATAAACAT
>TARA_R110002073_G_scaffold336581_1_pt1 | contig 56833 bp, 53 predicted proteins | sample TARA_R110002073 | Tara Oceans TARA_R110002073 (sample SAMEA4397174) | marine metagenome | biome: Polar Biome; feature: [DCM] deep chlorophyll maximum layer (ENVO:01000326); material: water (ENVO:00002006), including particulate matter (ENVO:01000060) such as... | depth 40 m
TGAACGGCGTCGCTCGACCTCCCCCAAAACTTCGTTTCGGGAGAGGTGCAGTGCGCGAAAGCATCTTAAATATCTGCATCTACAAACTGCACGACCTCAGAAATCGAGGTGGGCTCGCATTGCAAAGATGCTCGCGTCGCTGTCGCCATTGACCGGACTGTCCAACATCGCGTGAATGTAGTTCAGTTGGAACTTGGAGTGTGGGTTCCAGCGCCAGTTGACTCCCGCGGTGATGTCGCTCAACCGCCCGCCTTGCACATTCGCATCGTTGTAGTCGAGATAGGAATACCGAACGGCCAATTCCCACGCCCCGATGCCGCCGTCTTTTCCAACTCTGCCATTCGGAACGACGTCGCCGAAGACACTGTTATTCTTGTCATACGATCGTTGTTCGCCAGTCAGAAAACAGCCGGCATAAGCATAGGCTCTCGGCAGTCCGACCGTTGGCCCGCCAATCTGATCCACCAAGCTGACCAAGTATTCCGACTGGGCATAGGGCGTTGGTCACCGAAACCTGAATTCAAAATAGCGTCGACGCGAACAGGACGATTCACAAAGTGGCACCGCGGAGCCCTACTTTCAGTATCCTGCGTGAGTATCCCGTCGTTTGCCCGGTCATCCATCCGCCTTTGATTGGAATTCATTCCTCTCGATTCAATCCGTGCGTCGCGATTGACCGGCCCACCGGGATTGATCCGTCGTATCGCTCCGATGATCAAAATCGACAGGTCCACCAAGCGGATGTAGACCGACGCGGCGAACCTTTACAATCGGACCAAATACACCTCCCCGGTGGCGACCTCTCCCTCATTCGTCACCAAGCCCCTTCCCCACGAATCACCCTCCTTCGAATGAATCTCTTTTCCGATTGGCCTGGTCGACAACGCTCTCGTTTCATGTCGTTGTTTCGAGGCGTTCTGCCGGTTTTCGTGAGCTTGACGCTGCTCTCGATTTCCAGTTCTCCGGCGACCGCTCAGTCCACCTCCACCGTCGAGCCGCGAGCGATCGATCTTTCCGGTGAGCAAACGCAACTCCATCACTTGGAAATGGAACCGACGGAAGACGCGTTCGCATTCCGAACAACCGGTAACGATCCATTCATTTCATTTCAAATCCCGTCGACGCCCGCGAACGAGCGACGTTGGATTCTGGCGATGGATGTGTTTTGCCCGCAGGGCATTCGAAACATGCAACTGTTCTACGGACAACCATGGACAGAGAAACGCCGCGTCGACCTACCTCATTTGAATCGCGCCGAAGGCTGGACCACGTACACGTACGACCTTTCACTTGAAGCACAGTTTCTGCGTGAAGACAAACCGCTTTGGCTGCGACTCGACTTCGGATCCCAAGCGAACAAACGGTTTCGAATCCGAAATGTTGTCCTACGTTTAGAAAACGATTTCGAGGTGCGACAGCGTCAGGATATGCAAGAACGAGTCAAGCGTCTGAAACAGCTCAACGAACAAATCGCCTCGTATTATCAGACGCAATTCCCGCTTGAAATCACGCGGGTGGAACACACTGCCGATGCGATCCTCGTATCGGGAAAAGCGGTCGGCCAACTTTCAACGGCCAACCTCAGTTTGATCGCTCGCGGGTTGACCGAAATTTCTGTGGTCCCGGCCAAAGTGAATTCGCAAACCTTCTTTCGTCCCGTCCGGATTGACGCAGACGGAAACTTCATCGTCCGCATCCCGGCCGACCAAGCATCGAAGCTTCGTGGCACTGGCACTCGTTGGCAAGTCGTTTCGATATCGAGTCAACTGGACTCGGATGGAAAGCGTCCCACCGTGCCCTTCTCTGCTGTTCATCATGTTGACACGTTCGACGTCGCTGAAGCGAATGAGCTTCCACCAACGCCTGCTCTGCGTGCCGCCAAAGGGATGACTTGTTTGTCAGAACTCGCCCCCGAACACATTGGGGAGCTCGGACTCAAACACGGTTCGGTCAACATTGTTCTCTCGGGACTCGTGTCGCTCACACCACGTCCCGGCTACCTGCCAACGGAAATTCGCGGTCGCAAGAGATACGTCAACCAGGGCATGATGCATCAACTGAATCGACGCGTCCGAATGGGCCGTGACGCTGGTTTGGTCATGGCGGGCATTCTGCTCATCCCAAATTCTCGCAACGGGAAGCGTGCCGCCGACTCACCCGCATTGCAGCACCCCGACGCGGATCCGGCTGGAGCCTACACCATGCCGAACTTGGTTGATCAAGATTCTGCCGAACTCTACGCCGCAACACTGGACTTTCTCGCCGAAAGATACAGCCGTGGGAATCTGCGAATCGATCATTGGATCGTCCACAACGAAATCGATGCCGGATGGCAATGGACGAACATGGGCGAAGTCCCCATGCATGTCTACCTGGACCACTACTTTCGTTCATTGCGAATGGTTGATGCGGCCACGCGACGCATCAATCCACACGCTCGATCGTTCATCACATTGACGCATCATTGGAATCTTGCCTATCCGCCGCACTGGCGTTGGTATGCGTCCAAAGATATTGTCGAAGCTCTCGTGCGACATGGTGAAGTGGAAGGCAACTTCCCATGGGGATTGGCCCATCATCCTTACCCCGAAAGCTTATGGGAATCCGACACCTGGAATGACAACGTCGAGTTCACAATGGACACCGCTCGTTTCACACTCAAAAACTGGAAGGTGCTCGATGACCACCTACACACCAAACGTTTGAGAGACCCTGAAGGCAAGGTTCGGGCGGTATTGCTCAGCGAACAAGGCTTCCACGCATCGGAAGCGGATGCAGAAGCGCTGGACCAGCAAGCAGCCGCTGTGTTCTACACCTTCGAAAAAATTCGCGAGTGTTCGTCGGTGCTTGCTTTTGACTATCACCGCCCAGTCGACTCACGCGGCGAAGGTGGCCTGTATCTCGGACTGCGTGGGCTCAGTTCACCTGAACATCCTCGAGGCGAGGCAAAACCAGCTTGGGATGCGTTCAAAGCCATCGACACTGCCTCCGAATCCAACCTGCGTGTGCGCTACGAATCTCATTGGAAAGATTGAGCATTCCATGACTGCACCGTTCGATGGTGCCCAGCGAGCCGCACTTCGTCGCGTCCAATGACAATCTCATGCCCCTCCATCTCCCAGATAGCTGATCATGGACCTCACTGCTCATTCGATTTCCAAACGCCGCCAAGCCAAAAGCCTGGCACTTGAATCCTTGATCGGCGCCGTCGCGATGGTCTCGGTCCTCATCGGAGTGGTCGCCGCCGTCGCCGTACTGATCTTCTTCGGTTTTCCAGCCATCGTCACATCGCTTTCCATCCTTGTCGGATCACTTTTGAATTGGCTTTTCTTGCAATCCCTCGCTGAAATCATTCGGTTGCTCAAGAAGATTGCGAAGATCGACTACGCCGGGATTGTCTCCGGCAGTCACATGGAAATGGTCCCCACCTGCAGCCACTGCGACGCCACGCTTCGCAACGACGTTTACTGCGATCACTGTGGTGCCCGGCTGATCCCACCGAGTGTTTGAGCGAACCAGTAAGACTGAGCCGTAAAACGCCAGACGAGATTGCTTTCCCAAAATGGCAACGTTCAGCGACGCCATCCCGTATCCGCTTCGCTTGGCCGTCAGCGAAATCGCAGTGTGAACGCTTTACCATCCGTCGGCTTCATGAGAAATCCAAACGGCATGCATCAAATCCTGGTTTACGGTGATTCTCTCAGCTGGGGAATCATTCCAAACACCCGTTCTCGCTTCGCGTTCCATCAGCGCTGGCCAGGGGTGATGGAAGTTACGCTGCAACGATCAGGAATCGAAACGCGTGTCGTCGAAGACTGCCTCAATGGTCGCCGCACGATCTGGAACGATCCCAACAAAGCCGGACGCAGTGGGTTGGAAGGCCTGGAACAAAGGATCGAGGTCAATTCGCCTCTCTCACTCGTCATCCTCTTCCTTGGGACCAACGACTTTCAGTCCGTCCACAATGTCCGCGCTGAGCAATCGGCACAGGGACTCGCATCGCTAGTCGACGCCATTCGTGCGGCGCCGATTGAGCCTGGAATGCCAACCCCCAAAATCCTGTTGGTCGCACCGCCAACCGTTCAATCTCCGAAACACAACATGGCGGCGAAGTTCCGAGACGCGGAAGCGAAATCAGCAGGACTCGCAGATGCCGTTCGCAACATTGCAAAAGAGAAACGCTGCGAATTCTTTGATGCGGCCAAGGTCACCACAACCAGCGTGGTCGATGGAGTCCACCTTGATCAAGAACAACACCTGGCTCTTGGTACCGCACTAGCTGCGACCGTCGCAGGAATTTTGGCAACAGACGCAACCTGATTCAGTCCAAGAACCTGTCCTCAATGTGGCATAGGCTTCCAGCCTGTGGTCCGCGCGATCACAGGCTGGACGCCTATGCCACCTACTCTCCGCTTAGTTGAAAACCTTCTACCAGCCAAATTCGCTAGACTTCTTCCTCGCATTCGGATGGATTCAGCCTCGCACCGCGGAGTGTCATTCTGCTTCCGGGATCCAACCAAGTCCGCCAGGCATCATCTTGCGAACCGCTTTCATTCGAAATTCGACAGTCAATCTTGGCCCCTGTGACTGACAACCCATACGCACCACCGACCGTCACCGAGACAGTTCGTCCGGTGAGTCCAGACGTGAATTCAGAATTCCGGAGGGGACCGGCGTGGTACATTGCTTACTCGGCATTGGCTGGTGCTTTTGCATCCATTCCATGGCTGACTCACCTTCCTGCACTGGGGCTCGTCGCGATTCTAGCTGGATGTGTCATCGGTGGATTGATCTTCCGGATTCGATCACGGAGCTGGCCGCACGATCCAAGAGTTCGCCATCGGCAATTGCTCTACTCATTGATCGCGGTATCGTTCCCGCCCGCCGGATTATTCCTATTGGCAGGTCCTATTGAAATTATCTTTTCGGGAGCAGCGTTAGGAGCATTTGCTGCCTGCGGAATCTTCGTCAGCGGCACGCGACGCTACTCGATGGTGAATGAACGACTCAGAAAAATCGAAACGAACGATCAAAGTACCATCGAATGAAGACGCTTCTTCCTGTCTGCGATCTGGAACTCACCAAAGCACCAAACCGGCGTAAACTCAAAACCGAATCCAAATCTTTCGCGACCTTGTTTGAAAAGCGATGCTTGCCTCTCGTTTCAACTGAACGCTGCCTTTCTCCACTTTGCGCATGGACTGATCTCATCCCGACTCACTGGTCTATTAGATGATGCACCCGTCGACCTATTGCTTGGTGTTGTGGACTGCCATGACCGCGACAACCATGGCCCAAGCCCCTGACTCGCTAGACAATCCTTTTCTACCTGTCGCTGCTGACGACACCGTCGCAGAATCAAAACCGGACGTCGTCGATGAAGAGTCGCCCGAGGAGCGAATGTTGGCTTTGGTTCACACCGAAGCGCTGCCTCACTTTGACCGTGCAGAGATCTTCACGCTTTCAATGCCTGATCCATTCGCTGACGATGCGATGAAGCGAGAGTCAGGCAAAGACGCCTTTCCGGTGCGACCGTATGGGAAAAACGCGACTGTCCTGCAACACAAAACGTTGACGGGACCTCGCTGCGATGACCTGCGTAAGCTTTGGCAGGATCTCACCTTCGACCGCAACGGCGGAGCCTTTTGTCATCGTCCCGTCTACGGACTCCGATTCTACCGTGGCGCATCGTTGCTTTTCGAAACAACGGTATGCTGGGAATGTCAGAACTTCTATCTTCCAAAGTTCGATCGCCAGAAACGAACTTTCAGTCATCGATGGCATGGCTTCGTAAACGACGCCCATGCAAAAGCACTGCTGACGCGACTCCGTTCCGAGTTGCCGCATCCGCAGCTATAAACGTTCGCAAAATGCCCGTTTGCCAACCAGCACCTGGCGCCCAACCACTCACGCTAATGTCCGATCCATACCGTCCGCCGCCGACCTCGCCAAAACAGAGAACCTATCCCCAAACGCGATTTCAATTTGCGTTCTTGAACGCCGTGCTTCTCGGCATTCCGCTCGCGGTTGCCTTATTCAGTATCGCTTCCACGATGATTGAGATGCAAATCGAAGCGGCCAAGAACAATGGCGATCCAGTCACCTATCAAAGCCACTACTGGAATTTTGCACCGCACGCACTCTGGCTCATCCTTGCCTACTTCTCCGCACCCAATCTTGGTTTGCTGGGACTGCACGCCATTTTAAAGTGGCAGAAGTAGGAATCGGTCTCGTCCAGTGCTCAGCACGAGGTAAGCCGCGCCGCTCTCTGTTTGAACTTTGCGTGGCGGGATCTTCTCGCCGACGATCATCCCTTCTGGACGGATTCTTGCCACATCCACGACGACTACTTTTCATCCCGGACATAGACCATGACATATCCACGCACGTTCTCGCACATCGGCCTTTCGGTCACCGACTTGGACGCTGCCGTTGAGTTCTACACCGAAACTCTTGGCTGGTACGTCATCATGCCGCCGACCGAAATCGTTTCGGATGACTCGGCCATCGGTGTCATGTGCAACGACGTCTTCGGCGAAGGTTGGGGACGTTTCCGAATCGCTCATCTTTCGACCGGCGACAAGATCGGCGTCGAAATCTTCGAATTCAAGAACGCGGAGCGACCCGCCGACAATTTTGAATATTGGAAAACGGGTGTGTTTCACTTCTGCATTCAAGACCCGGATGTGGAAGGTCTTGCCAAACGGATCGTTGCCAACGGTGGCAAGCAACGCATGCCAGTTCGCGAGTACTTCCCCGGTGAAAAACCGTACCGAATGGTCTATTGCGAAGATCCCTTCGGCAACATCATCGAAATCTACTCGCACAGCTACGAACTGACCTACTCGGCCGGTGCCTACCAAGGTGAGAACGACTGAATGCAGCCGCTTCCTGCGACCCAGTGGCATCGCGGCAGGCTGTTCACTAACAAGCCCGCCTATATCAGCCATCGAGTGGTAACCTCGAGAGCGAATTCTACTGTGCCGGCGTTGATCCTGGGCGAGGCCCCGGGGGCAGATTCTCCAGCAAGTAACGCGTGATCAACATTCGCACGTGCACTTCAGAACCTTCGCCTTCACGCAGCCCATGGTCTCGGTTGGGGTAGACCATGTAATCAAAAGGCTTGCCCAGTTCGATCAACCGATCGACCAAACCTTCGATGATCTGAATGTGCGTGTTGGTTTCGCCTGATCCAGTGACGATCAACAGTTTACCTTTCAGCCCGTCTGCAAATCCCAGTGGAGCCGAACGAGCGTATCCGTCCGCGTTGACCTCCGGAGTCCGCATGTAGATCTCCTGGAACCAAGCGTTGTAGAGATGCGGTTGTGGCTTGGGCACGACAGCGATCCCGAGATGATAAATATCGGGTTTGCGAAACAACGCGTTCAGTGTGTTCGAACCGCCACCGCTCCAACCCCAAATGCCAACCCGCGACAGATCCACATAAGATCGCGTGCGGCCAAGTTCCTGAATCGCGGCGGCCTGTTCTTCCGTCGACAGCGGTCCCAAGCTACCGAAGATGCTTCGTCGCCATGCTGCACCTTTGGGGCAAGGCGTCCCGCGGTTGTCGATTGAAACGGTGATGTATCCAAGGTCCGCAATCGTACGGAGAAAATCGATTTGAGCGGCTCCCCAACGATCGAGCACCGTCTGCAGATAGGGTTCGCCGTAGACATAGACAAACACCGGGTAACCTTTCGACTCATCAAAATCACCAGGTTTGGTCACACTCGCGTCAACGGTCACATCCTCTGACAGCTTGAGCTGAACGAATTCAGTGGGGCGCGTGATCGTCTTTTGCGCAAGCTTCTGCAGTTCTTCGTTGTCCTCCAGGATCCGGATCGAGTGATGCTCTGGAATCGAAACCAAGTCAACGACGGGAGGCGAGTTCACGGTTGAATAGGTGTGAAAAGCCCACTTGCGATCAGGAGAAAACTGATACTCGTGCCATCCAGGCTGGTCCCCAGGCGTGATCTTTTCCAGCGTACCCGATCCATCCAAAGGAACACGGTGCAGATACCGTTGCGTGCCGTTTTCAGGCGACGCGTAGAAGTAGCACCAACCGTTTGCTTCATCGACGACATCGCCCGGTTCCGCACGATCGATGATGTCGTATTCGCCAGGTGTCAGGAGCTGAATCGTCTTGCCATCACCTGTGATCGTGAAAGCCTGACGCCATCCATCCTTTTCGCTCAAGAAGAAAAACCGCTTGCCTCCATCGAGCCATTGGATCCCCGAATTGATCCCGTGACTTCCGACAGCCCAAGCCTCATTTGTTTCTTCGAAAATGGGGAACACGGGTCCGCCAACCTTCGCCAGCAAAAACTCGCGTTTGTCACGAAAGCGACTGAGTCGTTCCACCAAGACTTCGGCTGAATTCTCCGCCCAGGAAACCTCGCCGAAGTAGCCTCCCTGCTCTGGGAATTCGATTGGCAACCAAGAGATTGAACCGGCGTCATCACCGATCACATCGACCACCCCCACTCGCAGCTTCGGGATCTTTGTACCCACGCGAGCGAATCGGGTCTGCTGCACGCTGGGATACGAAGGGTCATCGGGAACCAACACGTTCCGCAACCGAACCTCGCTCGAATCTGTTTCAACGAAGAGGACTCGCGAGCCATCTGGACTCCAACCGAGTTCCCGGTACGAGACATCGCCGGACGGTTCATCGTCGAACAAGCGACGCGTCTTTCCGCTTTCGATTTCGCGAACGATCCAGTTTCGTCGACGCTTTTGCAAGACTTGCTTGCCGTCCGGCGAGACCAGAGGATCCTGTTTCGCCGTCGCAACCTCGGTTGATGCAACAGATCGTTCCCCCGAGTCGACTTGATAGACCGCTCGGACCAATTCATTCGTATCCGCGTCCTTCTCGCGAACAACATATCCCGAACTGTCGGCCAACCATTCAGCTTCGAATCGTTTCGCACGCATCTCGCCTTTTGCGTAGATCCCTTCCAATCGCGGACGGGACTTCTCAAGCAATTCGGCAGTATTGGTCGATTGCCAGTCGGCTGATTGAGCAACTGCATGGCATGGGGGCGTTGCTACCGCGAACGCCGCAACAAGCAAAGAGAAAACCTTCAAACGTAAATCCATCAATCTTACTCTTCATGTGATGTCGCGAAATAAACATTGACATGACGCAGGAGACCGACGATGTCTCTCCGTTGGTCAAATCGCAGTTCCGCAAAGAAGCGACGCGAAAAAAGGGGCATGTGATAGCAGTTTTGTGATGGGGACACACAGAGATTAAACCAAACGAGCGATCCGTTTCGGTCAGCCAATCTATTTGCGTGCGGCATTCAAAACAACGCACCAGTGGACGCCACTAAAGGTGACTTATGGGCCCAATGCTCGCGGGCATTCCCTTGCAACGCTGCACCGAACAAACGTAGTGGAGCGAGTTGGAGGCCAAGCAGAACGAGGAATCTCGGCCTCTAACACGTGAACTGCAATCATCCGTGTGTCATCTGCCAATTCTTTGATCTGCAGAAAGTCGATCTGATACGTTGTGCAAAAATTCAGCAACGGCGAATGAGCAATGGATCGGTCTGACGTTGGCCACAGTGAATGAGTCTGCGATCCACGGCTTTGTGCGTCAATTGATCTCAACGCCACAAAGATGAAGCGAGAACACCCAATGTTTCCATGAGTGGAAATCAGTCGACTTGGAAAGTGGTGGGAGTTGTGGACATGGACGGCATACTTGTCTCGGTGCGAGTCCCTCGACTGATTGGACGAACAGGGAGGTGTACGCCATCTACTCACCAAGGATTTTCTCGAACTGCTGCAAACAAAGTCCTTCACAAACCGGAACTACTTGCCTTCGCCGAAAAATACAGCCAGTCAGAAACGCGGCTCTTGAAGTTCAACATAGAGTAGGCGATTGGTCGGACGAAACACGATCCCGAACCTTCAAAGAAGAGTAGAGCTCAACTGCTATTGTTGACGTCGGAACTTCGTTCCCACAAACTCCACCCCTCCAGCAACGACCAAATCTATCTGGGTAAGATTGAACATGAGGCTCACCACGCTCATCCTTACGGCTCTGATTGCCGGGTGCACTACGAACCGTATTCCTCAAGAGCTTCACACGGCGCTCAGAGGGGCGACTACGCTCCAGTTGCACTCCCTCGATCCAGCTCCATCTGATCGCGATCGCAATGGACCATTTCATAGCTGGAAGGACCTTGGATACGTCGAACTTTCAGATTCGGCACAGCGAACCGAATTACTCGATGCATTCGACGCTGGAATCGCAGACAGTGACGGCAGTGCCGCTGCGTGCTTCGACCCACGCCACGCCTTGCGTGCGAGCTACGATGGCAAAACCTACGATGTCGTGATCTGCTTCGAATGCATGCAAACCATTTGGTTTGTTGACGATGTTAGAATGCCCGGTTTTCTGATTTCGGGGAGCCCACAAACCGTTTTCGACGCGGTCTTGACCGATGCATCGATTCCACTCGCGCCCTCAGCAAACCATTGAAGGCTTGCCTTTTGGATATCTGATGACCAAGCCAATCTCACTCGTTTCGACGGACCATTTGCCAGCACCCGAATCCCCGAGCACCCCCAAACTCCAGTGACCACCTCAGTCATGTTCTACCTCGCCCAATAGAGATTGGAAATTGAATCACTCGCCATATCATCCGCCTTCCGGCGACAAAGTCGTTGCAAAGCCAAACTCAACCGAACATGAAGCTCCCTCGGTTTTACCATTTGCACAGTTGGGGCTTCGTTTGCTTGGATTTTTAATGGTGGTCGATGGAATGGGGGCTATGCTTGGCGGTGGCATTCAGTGGCTACTACAAGTCGCCGAATACGCAAACGCCGGCTATTCAATGACAATCGATCCACACTCTGCCGGATGGGTTGCCGGAGGGATCCCGTCCTTGATTGTAGGGTTCTACCTTGTCACCAGGTGTGACACTCTGCTCCGAATCGTATTTACGCCATCACGTCGTCAATAGAAATCCGACAAGCTGATGCCTCTCGACCCATCGATGAATGGCTCTGCCATTTCAGCTGGCAGTCCGACTATCACAGATGACACGAAACTCTGGTTACATCCCAAAGGACGTCCAATGAAGACTGCATTTGCTACTGCTACCGTGGTGCTCCTCGCGATGACCTTCGCATTCACCGCCAACTCAGATGAGCCAGTGGAAGAGAAGACCGCATTGTCCTTCAACACCTCGGATATTGGAAAAGAACTCCTCGATACTTTGGCCGATAGCTACGAACTGCGTTTTCAGGAGTATCGCAGTGGTCGATCGGGCCCGGCGAGATTGCTCGACATCAATCGGGAACTGTACGAACAGCAGCGTGAGTCGGTCGCAGCAGACCAACGTTTGATTGTCGCGGAACAATTCTTGGCGAGAGCAAAGGAAATCAATGCGATCGCAGAAATCCACCTCAAGCATGGTACAGGGACGCGGATGGACCTGCTCGACACCAGAGCTTCGCAACTTCGAGCGACAATCGAACTCGAAAACGTTGCGGCGCTCTAAGCCGGTCGGCAGGAATGCTTGGGTTGAATCCCCTGAGCCGTTTGGGCATTGGCCTCGTCTGCGTGCGGGAACGTTGCTAACGCAGCGCGGCTCACATGCCCGATAGACACCTGCTTACCTGTTTAGACGGGAATCGCTCAAAAGTGCCGATTTCGACCAACACCGAAAAATGGGCGCAGAGCAGCGCTCATGAAGAAGTACGACCAAAGCCGGCATCTGAACTTACTCTGCATTCTGCTTGGTCGTCTTTGCTTGCGACTTTCAATGCCAAACTGAACGCAAACGCGAGACAATCTTGAACGAAGATCCGTATCAGCCACCAAATGAAGACAATGCGGTCGAGGACGCCCCGATTTCAGGGCCGTCTTTTCTGCCATCGACACCACTGAAAACATTTGGCCTGGCGGTCATTGTTTTTCCCGTACTGAGCGTGATTGACCTTTTCGTCGACTCGCTAACCGGTGCTTCAACATCTAACACGCCAAACTCATTGCCACCCCTGTTTCTGGTCATCGGATGGTTGGTTGGTGGTTACCTTTGGATTCGTGCGTTTCGGCTTTTGCACCGGATCAGACCACTGCTATCTCCGACCGTTTTTGCAGTGTTCACGATACCGGTTTGGTTCGTTGTCTCTGGTATCCTTGCACTTCCAATCATCATGGTACGTTAGCGTTGCTTGAACGCCATTGAAGCGGATCGCGAAGAAGATCAATGAATCGAACAGGCTTGAAGTTTGTGGAACTCGACTTGGAGCACGAGTCTGCTCTCGCCGACTACTTGGCGGAATTCGAAAGCGAAGGCGAATCCCGCGTCCACGGCTATTTCGGAAAATCAGATTGGTCGCACGCAGAAATCGTTGATCACCTGAAAGCATGGTCTCGCGGCGATCGGCTTGCGGGATTCGTTCCGAACTCAACTCGGTTTCTACTTGTCAATGATCGCATTGTAGGGAACTACAATTTTCGCCACGAGCTTTCACCGGAACTGAAGCAATGCGGTGGTCATTGTGGGTATAGCGTTCGGCCTTCGGAGCGATGCAAGGGCTATGGCTCACTGTTGTTACAGGACGCAAAAGACTTCGCTCGCGAACGTGGCTTGGACCGGATTTTGGTGACGTGCAACGCTGAGAACATCGGATCAGCAAGCGTGATCGAACGCAATGGAGGCGTCCTTGAGAATGTTGCCCTCGATCCCGCAACCAATTCGAGCCTGAGACGCTACTGGATCGAATTGTAGATTTGCCTAGCGGGCTGTTGATCCATTGATCCGTACCGCGTTCGCGGCGGTTGATGAGACGCCAACCGGCGCCAACGTCCATCGGCAAATTGTTGTCATTCGGTATACGACTAATTCAACAGCCCGCTAGCTCGTCGGGTATCAAGACGAACTCGATCAATAGTTTCCAGCGTCGATTGCTGCTTCTCCCGGCAGTCACTCAAGCCATCTTGTCTTCACCGATAGAAGTCAATCCATTTCAGCTTGATCGACTTCGGATTGTTTTCCAACAACGCTTTTGGCAGCTTCATCTCAAAGTACGCACGGTTCGCCACATCCGCGTTCCCCGGAACCTCATTCCCGCGTACCACTCGAATCTTCATCCAAAACGAATGGCGAGAATCAAGGGGTGCGTTTTCCTGCCCATCCATCCTGAGGCATACTTTGTCATCATGACTTGATACCGAGGCAACGAGCGACTCATTGCCGTTGCTGATTCGAAGGCTCTCGAGTCCCTGCAAGTGCAACCGCACCACCACGATAGCCGGCCACCGGTTTCCACTGCGTTCGATGACTGCCTGACTGATTCCGGCAGGGCTTTGAACATCGAAGCGTGCTTTGTCCTTGCCGATTTTCACCTCGACCTCGTCATCCGCCCGCAACGTTGTGATCGAGTACAGCGAATTTTCGTCCTCAGCCAACGCGCAGTTCATCGGTCCTGAGACGAGAGCCAGCGAAACAAACAAGATGACCAGACGGTGTAACATGGTGGCTGCTTCGAGTCGGTTTGTTTCAAAGGCGTTCTTCATCACGTCTATATTATCAAAACGAGAGAGTTCGAAACCCACCAAGCGAACACAACCACGGGAATCTTCATGACGCTTTCACGACGATGTTTTTGCGGAGCGGTTGGGGCGGGCATTGCCTCCGCCAATCTGAGCCTGATTGCGAACGACCAAACATCAAAGCCCCTTCGAGTGGTCGCTTACAACATTTACAAACTGACAGGCTGGCCTAGCCAGAGCCCGTTGGCTCAGCAAGCCGTCGCACGGGGACAGATGGCGAATCGACTGGCGATGGAATTGGCCCTTTATGATCCGGACATCATCAATTTCTCAGAATCGCCCCCGGAGAACGTGACGAAAGAAGTGGCAAAATTGCTGGGGATGAATCACGTGCGGTTTCCCAGCGGCGGCCATTGGCCGGGGACTTTGCTGAGCAAATCGAAAATCCTGGAATCGCAAAACGCTCCGATGAACGGAGATAGACCCAAGGAGCTGTTCACCCGACACTGGGGAAGGGCCATTGTTGAATTGCCTGGTGACGAACCGCTAGTTGTTCATTCGGCACATCTCTTTCCAACGCCCGACCCCGCAGTTCGACTGAGAGAGATTCGGGCGATGATCGAATCGATGAAATCGGACTTTGATTCCGGACGCTCGATGTTATTGATTGGCGATTTGAATCACAGCCCTGACACCGACGAGTACAAGCTTTGGATCGATGCAGGTTGGACGGATACCTTTGCGGAAGTCGGAGCAGACAATGGCTTCACCTTCAAATCAGACCATCCTGAGTGGCGTATCGATTACATCTTCGCCGCGGGACCGATCGCAAAACGCGTGAGTGAATCGAGACCACTGTTTGACGGTGCGTTTCGTTTGAACAACGACGACGAAAAGTCGTTCGCCTTGAGCGATCACCTTCCTCAATTGGCAGTGTTTGATTCAGTTAGTCGGTAGAAGCTCACGATTCTATTCAGCCTGCCTGACACTCGGTGGTTTGGACGAATTGAAAGTGTTCGCGACACGCCGTGTCGCGAAAAGACCCCCGTCCCTTTTTGCTGGGCCGCGGTTGGTCATGGTTGGACGGGTGGTGCCAACCTTTCAGTCCGGACTTGCTTAGAATCGGATCCAACAACTTTGATGACGGGCACAAATTTTTGGCGTCTCGCTCGCAGTCTCTCTAGTTCACTCAGGATCAGTACTCCATGCCAATCAGAGCCTTCCTTCCGGTAATTCTCTTTTTCGTTCTGCTTGGCGGAGGTCTGCTCGGTGCTGAGGACAAAGATGCCTCTGTTCAAATGCCTCCGCCGAATATCGTCTTGGTGATGACCGACGATCAGGGATACGACTGGGCTCCTCGGTAAAGAAATCATTGAAAAACACGCAGTTCTTTCGCGATTTACGGTGATTTCATCGTAGGGCTATTTGACTGCAATTCAGGTAAATGGCGCTGGATTAACTACATTTTACTCCACTCTTGGTGGATGAATTTCAATTAGTCCGTGCCATTGGACATCAACTGCTTCAAGTTTCATTTGAAGCTTGAGTGATATACGGACGCTGGCCGTCAATTCGGATTCATACCGGAAGAAGCTATTCTTATTAAATGCCAAAGGTCACCGATGTCGAGTCGGGCGGGCTCGGTGGAAGCACGAGAGTAATGATCGGAGCGCAGGATTAACTCGTAGTCCACCAAGACGCTTGGATCGAACACTCTTAAAAGTTGCTAGGCCCCCGCAATCTTCGCCTGCTAAATCACGACGACGAACTAGAGTTGCCTCCACGGCAACGCAGAATGACAAGAACGCCAACGTCCAACATTTGAGCGTCGGCGTTCTTCTCGTTGCGATTGTTGTTGATACTACGCTGCCATCGAGGAGCAGCTTTCTTGGCATTTGCGGCAGAACTCGACGCACTTGTCCATGTTGCCGACCTTTTCGCAACTGTCTGCACACGCTTTGCAGATCTCGGCACAGGCTCGGCAATACAACGTGTGGTTGTCGCTGTTGCGGCCCATGAAGTCGACGCATGCGTTGCATGCGGCGATGCAGTCGAGCATTAGTTTGACGTGGGTTTGCTCGACGTGGTCGCCGCCTTCGGAAAGGCAGTGGCTGGTCAGCATGTCAGCACAGGTCGTTTGGCATTCGTGGCAGTTTTGAAGGCATTCTTTCATGAATGCGGTTGCGGTACTCATTCGTTTCTCCTTTGGAAATGGTTGGTGCGGCCCAGTTGCCGCTGCCTTTTCGGAACGCAACTTGCATACCATAATGGGGTATAATGAGAATTATCAAAAAGACAGCCTAAGGAGCCAGCATGTCCACGACCCAAGCCGATGCAACCGATCCGGTCTGCGGAATGACCGTCGATCCTGCCGAATCACGCCGAAGCGAGCATGAGGGGAAGCCGTATTTCTTCTGTAGCGAAGGATGCCAAACGAAGTTTGAGAGCGATCCGGCGGGCGTCTTGGCGACGAGGGCAGAGAAGGAATCATCCACGAATCATGAGATGTCGGAATCGTCTTGTTGCGGCAGCGGTGGGCATGGTGGATTGTCGACCAGGGAGAGCGATTCTCCAACAAACCCGGAAGCGGTCTACACCTGCCCGATGCACCCGGAGATCGAACAAGTTGGGCCGGGGGATTGCCCGATTTGCGGGATGGACCTGGAGCCTAAGTTGGTCGAGATGGCTGATCAGGGCGATGAAGAACAATACCGGGATATGAAGCGGCGGTTTTGGGTCGGGGTCGCGTTGTCGGTGCCGTTGCTTGTGATTGCGATGGGGTCAATGGTTGGACTACGCGTTGCGGACTGGATGAGTCAATCGGTGTTCGGTTGGTTGCAACTCGCGTTCGCAACGCCGGTGGTGTTTTGGTGCGGTTGGCCGTTGTTGGTGCGAGGTGCAAAGTCGTTTCGCAGCTTTAATCTGAACATGTTCTCGCTGATTGCGGTCGGAACACTGGCGGCGTACTTTTTCAGTTTGGTCGTCGTGCTGTTGCCTGGCGTGATTCCGGAAGCGTTTTATGAAAACGGTGTTGCCCCGCTGTACTTCGAGGCTGCTGCCGTGATCATCACACTCGTGCTTTTGGGGCAAGTGTTGGAACTGCGGGCCCGCCAGCAAACAGGTGGTGCGATCCGTGAGTTGATGCAACTCGCTCCGGAGACCGCCCATCGAATCACGGAGGACGGTGAGGAGGAGGTGTCGTTGGATGCGGTTCACCGAGGAGATCGTCTGCGAGTCCGGCCTGGTGAAAAGGTTCCTGTGGATGGTCGCGTCATGAGCGGTTCAAGCAGTGTTGATGAGTCGATGTTGACCGGTGAGCCGATCCCTGTCCAAAAGATCGAAGGGGACGAGATCACCGGCGGGACATTGAATCAAACGGGTGCTTTGGTAATGGAAGCGGTCGGGGTGGGCGGCGATACTGTCCTCAATCGAATCGTGCAAATGGTCGCCGACGCTCAGCGAAGCCGTGCTCCGATTCAGAAACTGGTCGATGTGGTTTCTCGATACTTCGTTCCCGCAGTAATTCTTTGCTCAATTCTTGCGTTTGTTGGCTGGGCTGTGTTTGGTCCCGAACCACAGCTCGCCCATGCCTTCGTAGCGGCCGTGGCCGTGTTGATCATTGCGTGCCCCTGTGCTCTCGGACTCGCCACGCCAATGTCGGTCATGGTCGGTGTGGGGCGAGGCGCGAAGGAAGGTGTGTTGATCAAGAACGCCGAAGTGCTAGAGTTGATGGAGAAGGTTGATACGATCGTCGTCGACAAGACGGGGACACTGACGCAGGGGCGACCGGAAGTCACAGCGGTCGAGACATTCGGTGACTGGGGTGAAGGCGACGTGTTGCGGATGGCTGCGGCCGTCGAGAGCCAGAGTGAACATCCGCTTGCTCAGGCGGTTGTCCGGCGAGCAAAGAGCGACGATCTGCAATTGGCTGAGGCGAGCGATTTCAACAGCATCACGGGTGGCGGTGTCCATGCCCGAGTCGGTCAGCACGAGGTCGTGATTGGCAAAGCGGACTTGCTTGACGAACAAGGCGTGACCGGTGCCGACGCGGGCCGAGAGCAAGCAGGTTCGCATCAAGCCGAAGGTGCAACGGTCGTGTTCGTCTCGATTGATAACTCGCTCGCCGCGATCCTTGCCATCACCGATCCGATCAAGGAAAGCACGCCGGCGGCTCTGAAGACGCTGCATCATCTCGGGCTAAAGGTCATCATGTTGACCGGTGATGCTGAACCGACCGCGAGGGCCGTGGCCACTAAGCTGGGAATCGACGAGTTTCATGCAGGCGTTTCACCTGAGGACAAACACGATTTTGTCCAGAAACTCAAACGTGAAGGCAAGATCGTCGCGATGTGCGGTGACGGAATCAACGACGCACCGGCACTTGCCGAGTCCAATGTGGGGATTGCGATGGGGACCGGAACCGGCGTCGCGATCGAATCGGCGGGTGTCACACTGGTGGGTGGTGACCTGCGGGGCGTCGCGGCGGCCGGAAACTTGAGCCGAAAAACAATGAGCAACATTCGGCAAAATCTGTTCTTCGCGTTTATCTACAACGCCCTCGGGATTCCCGTTGCAGCAGGGCTTCTGTACCCGTTCTTTGGCGTTTTGCTGAGTCCCATGATCGCGGCGGCGGCGATGAGCTTGAGTAGTGTTTCGGTGATCGCGAACGCATTGCGTCTTCGCGCAGCGAAGCTGACCTAAACGGCTTTCGCTTGAGAAACGAAACCTTCACGGATTTGTTCCACTTTTCGTGAAGAAACGACCTGCGGAGATCATCTAAACTCTGCACATGGTTGGAAATTCGCACTCCCGTGGCGAAACGTCGCCTAAAGGAGTGCTGATGTTCGTAAGCGAAGTGGTCATTGAGCGAGCAATCGAGGGTGAGTCGGAGGCTCAGCGTGAGATCTATCAGGTGTTTTATCCTCGCGTCTACCGGATGGTCCGGCGGATCGTCGGTGAAGCAGATGCAGATGATGTGAGCCAAGATGTGTTCATGCAGGTGCTGTCAAAGTTAGACTCCTACAGTGGGAACGCCGCATTCGCGACCTGGGTGCATCGTGTCGCGGTCAATCAGGCCCTGCAGCACGTCCGCTCTCGCAATCGGCATCCAACCGAACCATTCTACGAGGATTCGATGACTGGAAAGGATACGCGAAGGCAGGCCGGGTTGTCCGAGCTTCTGGACGCGGCGTTGCGTCGCATTGACGTCGAGCTGCGAATAATCTTTCAGCTCAAGGAGATCGACGGGCTAGCCTACGCAGAGATCGCGCAGACGGTCGGCATCCCTGAGGGAACCGTGGGTTCCCGGCTGAATCGAGCCAGACGAGAACTCAAGCACAACTGATTGATTTAGGGTGGGAGCCTTAACATGGAATGCCAAGACGCAGCCGCGCAGCTATCGGCTTACTTCGACGACGAACTCGCCAGCGAGATTGCTGACCGAGTCAGTCAGCACGTAGAGTCGTGCCAGACCTGCCAAGCGAAACTGCAATCCTTTGCGGGGATTCGCAAACTGGCGACGCAATATCGCGAACCAGCGGCCGAAGCCCCTTCCTGGGAGACGTTTGCCGCCCGAATGAATACGGTGCAGCTCGCGCCGGATCACACGCCTAACGGTCGTCGGAGGCTAAAGGAAGTTGCAATCATCATCGCCGCGCTGGCGGCATCCGTCGTGATCCTGTTGTCGGTTCGACAGCCTGAGCGTTCGGATGAGCATGCGGTCGCGCAACAGCACTCACATTCCCATGCTGGAGCGATGGCTGGCATGCCTTCCACACCTATCGACTTTCAAGACGTGGTCTTAGGCTTCAATCAAGACTCAAACATGGCCATCAATTCGTTCGCCTCCAAGTACGATGGAACCGAAGTTTCGATCGACGACGCAGAGAAGGATTTGGGTTACCAACCCCACGCGAAGAAGTCGCTTCCGACTGGCGTTCAGTTGGTATCGACTCGCTTGTTGACGTTGCCGGAATGCAACTGTGCCGAAGGTGAGTGCCTCTGTGGCCCCGACGGGTGCAACTGCGTCGCGTGTGTCTGCGAGCGTCCTGATGGATCGACATACATGCTGGTCGAAAAGTGCAAGTCGCAAAAGGTGAGCTTCGGCGATCTTCCAGTGCAACTTGTTCGTCGCGGTGACAAGACGCTCCAGGTTGCCAAAAGCAAGGATGGAATCGCGGTCTCGTGGGAAGGCTCTCATGCGAGGATGACCGCAATTGGTTTGCGAGACGCATCCGAGTTGGATGTGCTGTTGGCTGCTAATTAGCGACCAATCTGTTTTCTGGTTCGTTGTTTGACGCGAGTGAGTTGCGAAGGCGAAATTGTGATTGGTTGTCAAACGCATGCCGCCCCTGCCAGGGTTTTGTTTGATTTCCAACGGATCGCTGATTAAAATCCGGTTACCCCGCAAGGGTATGCGCGGGGGTTGGCAGCACCCTACCCGAATCCGTTACGCAATCGCCGGCATATCGGTGCAAAGAATCCTAGAACTGAAACACTGAGTGGAGCACCATGACTAATCCAGAGGACCGACGTAAATTTTTGAAAGTGGGAACGATTGCCGCCGCCGCAGGGCTGGCGGGCAAGGCAATGGCCCAAGAAGGCAACGGCGATTTGAACTTGCCCAATGACCCGGATGCTCCGCCGCCGATCGGGAACGCTTCGGCTGAGCCCAGTATCCCCGATGGATCAGACGCGGTCGTAGAAATCGATGGCTTCAGTCGCTTCAAGCCGTCTCGCGGTAACGATCCGGATTCGGACTATTACATCGGGAAGAAGATGCCCGGCTTTCGCCCCGCGTCGGCAGGTCCGGCTCCGTTTGAGGCTCCGGACTTGGAGAAGCTGCCTTGGAAGATGGTCAACGGCGCGAAGGAGTTTCACTTGGTGCCGATGGCGGTCGAGCGAGAATTCCTGCCGGGCTATCGGATGAATGTCTATGGCTACAACGGCAGCATGCCTGGTCCGACGATTGAAGTGACTCAGGGCGATCGTGTTCGTATTGTTGTGACGAACGAATTGCCCGAAGATACGTTTGTCCATTGGCACGGCTTTGAATTGCCGATTCAGTACGACGGAGCCGCAACGCTGACACAGAACCCGATCAAGCCGGGGCAGACAATGGTGTTTGAATTCGATGTCCATGAGGAAGGCACGTTCTTCTATCATTCGCATGTCCCGATGCAAGAAGCGTTTGGGCAAGTCGGTTGGTTCATTGTCCATCCGAAAAAGGTTTACAATCCGCCCGTCGATCGCGACTTTGGCTTGATCTTTCAGAACTTCTTCATTGAACCGACACAGACCGTTGCGGATAGTTGGAGAATGGATTGGAACTGGCATACGATCAATGGACGTAGTGGCCCGCTGACGACTCCGCTAGTTTGCAAGCATGGCGAGCGAGTTCGAGTGCGGTTGATGAACTTTGCACCGATGCAGCACCACCCGATCCACTTGCATGGGCACACATATTGGGAAACGGGCCACGAAGGAGCACGAACTCCGAGCAGTGCTTGGATTCCTCGTAACAACTCACTTGTGGGGATTGCTCAAGCGACCAATTTTGAGTTCATCGCCAACAACCCTGGCGACTGGATTTTCCATTGCCACATGGTTCACCACATGATGAATCACATGGTCCGCCAGGTCGGCCCACGTATTCGCAAGGGTGTGAATGTGGATCGTTACTTGCAAGACACATCCACGCGGCCAACCGTTGACTATACTCGCAACGACCCCGGCTTCGACACACCCGGCTATCCGCAAAAGATGTTGGGGATGGAGCGAACGATGCCTCAGATGGAGGCGATCTGGAATCGTCGCGAGGTCAGGGGCATGCGAGCGAACTATCCGATGGCGGTGAAGGGATTGATGACGGTCCTGCGGGTCTTGCCGGACGACCTTTACAACCTGGTGATGGAAAGCAACGAGCCGGTCGAAAAGGGGGCCGTGTTTGCCGAAATCGTGCGACGCTTCGGCGATCCAGAGCGTTACGAGGCCGCTCCGAAGATGATGGGCATGAACATGTAGCTGGGGATGCCGCGACGGGCGAAACCATCTACACTACGGTTTTAGGCCACGAATCAGGGTGAAAGTCAGCCGCCATATGCTGAGCGAAGACGACAAGAAACGAATCCATCATCGGATGCGGCGAATCATCGGACAGGCCGAGGCCGTCGATCGCATGGTGCAGGAAGGAGCACCATGCGTGGATGTCGTCATGCAGATTAGTGCCGCGTCGGGCGCGCTTTCCAAGGTGGCCCAACTCGTCCTTCAGGACCACCTCGCTGGCAGTCTGTCGGATGCGGCGTCGTCCGATGATGCTGCCGAGCGGGAAGCGATCTTGCAGGAGCTGATCGTCCTTTTTGATAAGTACGCATCGACGAAATAGATGGGGAGTCTGGGAGACAAGGAGTTTGGGAGATGCAGAACTCCGTGTCTCCCCATCTCCGTGTCTCCCCATCTCCCAGACTCCCCCTCTTCTTCCTACCTCGGTTTCGGTACGGCCGAGATGTGTCCCGGAGGCTGCGGGCCAGTCGGGGCCTTCAAGCCGCCGTTGAGCAGGTAACCGGCGATCAGCGTTTCGTTGCTGCGCCACGCGACCAAGTGATTGATGTACTGGGCTCGCAGGCGGTAGTACTTGATTTGGCTTTCGAGAACTTGCGGCCAGTCGACACGATCTTCCTCATAGGCGTCCAGAAGGACTTCGTAGGCCAGTTTCGATTCCGGCACAATCACCTCTTGGTAGCTGCGAACATTTTGCAGCGCCGTGAAGTAGATCTGGTAGGCACGAGCAAGGTCGCGTTGCAACGTCAACTCGACTCGGTTGATCTCTCCACGTTGACGCACGACGTCTGATTCCGCTTGGCGAATTGTTCCTTGGTTCCAATCGTACAACGGAACCTCGATTGCGAGGCCCGTCATGTGAGTATTCTCTTTGGCATCAAAGTTACGACCGTAACCGTAATTTACAACAATGTCCGGAATCGGTTCGACGGTCTCACGCTTGACCTTAATTTCGTCGGCGACCAATTTAGCTCGCGCGGCCAGGATTTGTGGGCTTTCGCTTAGCAGACGATCCAAAGCCACATCGAAATCAATCAGATTGACTTCACCTTCCAAGGTTCCAAGCAACGGATTGGGCTGCATTCTCGCCCCGGCGATCGAGATCATCTCCCACCAGTTCTGGCGAAAGTTGTTCTGGGCAAGCATCAGATCCAAACGAGCTTGTTGCAACAAGATATTGGCATCATGCATGGCCGCGCGAGTCGCTTGACCGGCGTTGTACAACTCGCGTGAGGTGACGACGGCGTCTTCGGCGTTCTTCAAAATGTCTTGGTGAATTTGAACAAGCTCTTGTTGCCCAAGTGTCATCCAGAAGCTGATCCGCAAATCATTGAGCACTTGGTACTGTTGCTCCATCGCTCGCCACTCGGCAGCTCGCGTGAGCTGCAAGAACTTGGCACGGCTGAGTTGCAATTTTCGGGCGGTCACGATTCGCTGCGAGAACACTGCCCCCTGCCACTCGCCGGCTGTCCCACCGACGCCGACTTGTTCGCCGACGTATTGCAGCGTCGGGTTCGGAATCAATCCGGCCTGGATTGCCTTGCCCAGTCCGCTTTGAATCTGAGCTTGGGCCTGGGTCAGGGTCGGGTTTTGACTGCACGCCATCGACTCCAATGACGCTAGGGTCAGGGCGGGTTCGTCGCTGACGATCATGCCTTGAGAGAGTGATTCGGGAACCGGTGGGACCGGTGGTGGTTCGGTGAATTTCTCGCCGATGCGAGGACGAAGGTCCTGCGGCGATGTCGGCGGGTAAGGGTTGTTGACGTCCGTGCCCCGTCGTTGGATGCGCTCGGAATCGGTGATCGGCTGCTGTGCGGTCGCAACCGTGGCGGAAACAAGAAGAGACGTCGACGCCAGGAAGCGACCGACACGACTGAGCGTTGACATTGAAAACTCCGTTGTAATGAAAGGATGAGTCATCCGCTCATCCCGGCCATCTTGGCCTAGGTGTAAAGTTTGGTAAAAATGCGGTACGAACCTATTTGATCGCTTCGGTAATCGCTTTCTTCCGCGTCACCATGTTGAACGCGTGCTGATACCAGTGTTTGGTTATCTTGTCGTTGACGGACGGGTGCAGCGGTAAAATCGGATCGTCGTCACACGGGTTGGTGCCGTAGTAGATTCGTTTGGTGCAGCCACAATAGTCCGGGCCGGTGCAGTCGATCATTGGACGTGGATTGCACCCGTTGCCGCACATGGCAAGTGGTTCGAAGACGAAAGGCCCACCCGTCGACGATGGCAGGATACCGCTGGGGTTGGTAACGCTTGCCGGCAGTTCGGTGACGCTGCGATTGGTCGGTGCGATGGCGTCGGACATTTCGGGCGTTGAACTCGACTGCAACATGTCCGACATGTTGCCCATCTCGGGCGCGGCCAACGTGACGGGCTGCGGTAACGATTGTCCAAACGTGTCTTGTGCGGTCACCGCACTGAACGTGAAACCAATCACGACCGTCGCGATGACCCGGTGAAACTTAAACGAATAGGCGGTCATTTTTCTTCCTTGAGCGGGGGGAACGATTCCCTAGTCTTATCGGCGTTACCGTGGTGGGGTATACAGGGGAAGGTTATGGCGGCAGTGAGACGATCATGGTCGCTTGCCGATTATTCCGATTATCCCAGATACTCCAACCAGAAATGCAGCACGATGAACATGTGGTTACTCACCATTCTGGGGACGATCATTGTCGCTCTGAGCATCCTGGAAACGTTCATGGCGGTGCTGCATCCGCGAGCGGTTACCGGGCCGGTCACTTCGTTTCTGAACCGGATGTTTCACAAGTTGTTGAAGACATCAATCGGGCAGTCGAGCTATGTCACCTTGTTGAGTGGCCCGGTGTTGATCGTGACTCAGGTGATCTGCTGGGCGTCGCTGTTGTTGCTCGCCTTCAGCCTGATTGTTTGGCCACAGTTGGGAAGCGGCATCGTTGCCAGTTCCGGAAAGCCAACGGATACAACGATCTGGGCGGCCATCTACTACGCCGGTTTCAGCGTGACCACCCTTGGGGTTGGCGACCTCGTTCCCAAGACCGTGGCGATGCAGCTTTTGACCGTCCTGGCAGCCGGGCTTGGTTTCAGCTTTTTCACCCTGGTATTAGCTTACGTGATTTCGATCTATTCGACGCTTTCCCGTCGCAATCAATTTGCTAACGAGATTGATTACCGAACCGCACAGACGGGTGATAGCCTGCGATACTTGGTTCCATATCTCTCGTCCGATGAGATGTCGCTGTTGAACCAAGACCTTTACACACTCTCGGCAAACATGGCGGAACGATTGGAGTCGCATCATTTTTATCCATCGCTGCACTATTTTCGATTTTCCGAAGACCGTTACTCCATGAGCCGCATGTTGCGATTTTGTTTGGAGGTGGCGTCGTTGATTAAAGCAATGCAAGAGACGGGTGGCCCCGCCGCGAATGCAGTCACGGAGCCTGCTGACCGATTGTGGCACGCCAGCCTGCAAATGCTTCGCGACACTGAAAAGCATTTTGTCGTTTGCAAGTCGCAAGAACCGCCGGAGGAAGTGGGAACAGCGAACCGGTTGATCTCGCAGATGGCTCAAGCAGATACTAGCCAACGGGTCAGCAATGAAAACGCCTTCGTGGATCGCTACGCTCAGTTAGCCAACACTTGGTCAACGGACTTACATTCGCTTGTGCTTTGCATGGGCAGTCAGATTGATGGTCGCTTAGATGACCAGCATCCCAATCGCCATCGCAATCATGACGCTGTTTTCGATGATAGTCACTGAGGACATGGGCAGGTTGAAAGCGGTTCCCAGGCAGGCGCACTGGATCGCCTGCTTCTTTCGCACGGCCATGATTACCCCCACCAAGCCAATCGACATGATCGCAGCAGTCAGAATGTTTGCGACAGTCAAGAGGCTTCCCGTTACGAAGAGTAGACCCAACGCGACCTCGATCCAGGGGTACGAAATCGCATACGTTCGTGATCGACGAGCGATCACGTCGTAGGTGGCGAACGCATCCGAAAATTTTCCGATATTGAGCAATTTGAAAAAGGCGAAGCCGAGGAAAGACAGACCCATGAAGTTGCTCATGAATCGCATCCAATTCCATTGATCCTGGCTTGACTCCAATAGAAACGCACCGCCGAAGACGTATGAGACAACCAGGAAGAGTGGTTTGTAGGTCTTGAGACTAAATGTCGCTTTTCCATCATCGACCTCATCTGGTTGCGGGGGTTCTGATTCGCTAACGACTTCCGCACGGAAACCTGATTCATTCATCAGCTCAACGATTCGATCGGGGCTTCCCTTGGACGAAAGCTCGGCTCGAATGATTTTGCGAGGGTCGTTAAGATCGGAATCCCAGCTTGCGATTCCCGGATCTTTATCAAGCAAGGGACTAACTTTTGCGAGGCATCCGCCGCATGTCATGCTCGTTGAAACGGTTACTGTCATGGTTCTACTTTGGTTGGTGGTTGCATTTGATTGATTCATGGATGATTGCTTCGATGATCGGACAACCGACCAGCGAGCCGCGACCATTGCAATCTTGGACAAGCCCCGATAGCGTGGTCTCCATCTGCTGAAGGTCGGCGAGTTTTTGCCGGATTGCGACGAGCTTCTGCTCGGCGAGCTGCTTCACTTTGCCCCGAGATTCATCGGGAATCTCTGAAAGTGCGAGTAGTTCGCCAATCTCTGCGAGTGTAAATCCAAGATCCTTCGCACGCCTGATGAAGCGGATTCGGTCAACAGTGCTCTCCGGATACTCCCGGAATGACGTCCTCACCGGCGATGGCTCGGCAAGCAATCCGCGACGCTGATAGAACCGCACGGTTTCAACGCCGACGCCAGCGGCTTCTGCGACTTTCCCGATCGTAAAACGACTCATCGGATCCTCCTGTGCAACCAGTATCGACTCCGTACCGTGGTACGGAGTCAAGCCAAATCGCTGATTTTTTTGGCGGAGGAAAGTGGAGCAAGTTGGCTGCGATCGTCGCTAGTCGGTATCCGCAGGGTTTGGGCAGACGGTCTCGGATCGCTACGCGACTGCGTTAACACCCGTTAGGCGGGCACTTGGGCAGAAAGGCGTGAAGAATCCGTGCCGTCTCGCCATCTAACGGTTTGGCCGCCAGTCTTATGGCTCATTTTTCAATCTAGGTATCAAGATGCTATGAAGCGATTAAGAACACCCTTGCTTTGGAGGCGACTTCCCCTGGCCCGTCAACTACTGCTGGCGGTGAACTCATTTCTGCTGATCATGATCAGTGGTTTCTTGGTGGTGGACCACCGATTGCGGGTGCGGCGGGAGGTTGGGCAAACCAGAGTCGCTTTGGCCGAAGAAGCCAAAACGCTGTATGAGTCTGCTGTCGCTGTCGAAGGCGAGAACACGGATGCGGTGCAGAAATTGGTCGACAGCGTGTGCGCCCGAATGAACTCCGACGAATCACCTGGGCACCACATTGCGTTACAATGGCGAGGCGAACTGCTGCAGGCAAAATCGCACGGGCGTTCATCGCCGGAGATGTTTGATGCAATGATGGCGGCGGCCCATGGACACGTTGACGCGGAACCAATGGCTGAGGCGATGGTGGTCGGCGCGTTTCAAGGACCTGTCGGACACGTCTTCGTTTCGGAACAGCGGTCGAACATTCTTGCGGTTGCTCGCGAGGCGCTGATTCGTCAAATGATTGCCGTGTTTCTCGCCGGTTCGCTCGCGGCGTTCTTAGTAAACCTTGTGTTGCGAAAGATCGTGACCAAACCGATTCGTCGATTGGTAACGTCATTGCAGAGCGTTGGTGATGGGAATCTGGAATCACGAGTCGACGTGCATAGCTGTCGAGAGCTGACCTATCTTGGCGAGCAATTCAACGACATGGCGGCGAAGTTGGATGCGGCCGAACGGGATCGTCGCATTCATATGAGAAAAGCGAAAGCGATCCAACAAAACCTTCGGCCCAGTTCGGAAGTCATCCCGGGGCTAAACATCGCCGAACTGTTCGAGCCTGCCGAAGATGTCGGCGGCGACTACTACGACGTCATCCGTCTGAACGACAACTCAACGCTGTTGTGTATCGCCGATGTTTGCGGGCATGGTGTACCTGCGGCGATGGCAGCGACGTTGTTGAAGGCGTTTGTTGCCGAGGCGGCTAAGCAGTCTCGGCATCCGGCAGAAATTCTGACGCGTGTCAATCAGCAGTATCACGAGTACGTCATGTTGGGTTATTTTGCCACGATGGTACTTGTGCGGATTGACATGGCGGAAAAACAACTAGTCTACGCGAATGCTGGCCATGAACTTCCATTTTTGCAATGTGGTCAAGAGCCGGTTCAGCGGCTGGACCACAGTGACTTGATACTGGGTGTCGAAGAGGACACAACGTACGAAGAAAGCCGACGTCCGATCTGCAGCGGAACCAAACTGGTGTTGGTCAGTGATGGCGTTACCGAGGCCTTTAACCCTGACGACGAACAGTTCGGTACCGAGCGTGTGACTGACACGATCGAACAGGCGATCAGCGAAAACGCATCGGAGTTAGTGCAACGGTTTGCGAAGGCACTTGGTTCGTTTCGCAATGATCGCGACGCCTTCGATGACACGACACTGGTTGTGGCGGAACTGGTGGAAGAGGATGATCGTTTGAACGAATCGGAAAGTTAAATAGCCCCTGGCGAAGTTCGGCTTTCAATCGTTGATTCGTTCGTGCAGGTCGCCGACGTAAGCACCCGTTCGGACTCCACCAAAGAAAGGCTGCTCTGGATAGCCGACGCTGCAAATCGGTCCGACTTTGATCAACCAAGCGCGACCGACTTCGCGAAAGCCCATCCGCCCGACGCTGCGAAGCGCAGAACGATTGGTGCATTCTGTCGTCAGGACGAGTCTGTCGATGCCGCGAGTCGGTAGTTGCTGTGCCACATGGGACATCAACACGGCATACAGACGCCGACCACGATAACTAGGCAGAATGAAGACATGAAAAACGAAGCCGGTATTGTCCGGCAGGAAGAGCGGTAACTGTGTATCCGGGTGCCCATCGTGATTCATTTCTGCCGGAACATCACCCAGGGCAATCCACGCGAACCCGGCGAGCCGTTCTCCGTCCATGGCCGCGAAGCACATCGCCCGATCGTCGCGGAGCCAAAAGGCATGACCTTCGTCGAGGTAGTTTTCCTCACCCAAATGCTGTCGAAGATCGCCTTCGGACCACTGCACCACTGTCAAGCCTTCCGGGCAGGGGACACGCGAAAGGCTTGCAAACTCGCAGCCAAAGAACAGTGTTTGGTTGGCGATCGCGAATCGGCGCATCACCCGATAAGGCAACTGTTTCAGGCGGGTGAGGAACGACATCGGCTGACTCCGCGGTTGGATTAGTGGCAACAACCGCTACTGCAGCTTCCGCCGCCAGAACTAGACGCCGAGGAAAGCCGGGGCGGACTGGTGTAGCTCGCCGACGGTTGAGGGCCTGGTGTGTAATCCTGCGAGAAGTCAACATCCGAGGTGTTGTACTCGATGTTTGTTGCCGCTTGCTGGGCGTACTGCTCAGCCGTCATTTGCTGAGCGACTTGTTTTTTTCGCCAGGGCAATCCACCGGTGCATCCGGTTGTGCTGATGGCCGCCGCGACGACCGTGAGCGTAACGAAGCGAGATAGTTTTGCGTTCATGGGAACGTCCTTGTTGTGTGAAGTGAAATTCGTTTCCACTTGAGATTTGAAGCATGCCGAAACGCTCGGCATAAAAGGGCGGGGACGGCGTGTAAGCGTCATCACCGAAGTGAATCAACCGGGACACCGCCCCCGCGTTTTCAAGAAAATGGGTACAAGGCGCTTTCGTCCGGTGAGCTACCCTGACAATCCATCTTCTACTTCCGCCTAACGAAGCGTCGGAGCGTTGACCCCCTGCTGAGCGAGAACGGCGAGCCACTTTTGCGGTTCCGCCGCGATTTTCTTTGCACAGCCAGGGCAGCAGATATAGATTGCTTTGCCAGCAGCATGAACCTTGTAGGGACCGCCCATTGCATCGAGTGGTTCATCCATCACAGGGCATTTCTTTTGAGCAGCGATGAACGGTGCGTCCTCGGCACTGACTTTGAAGATGCCTGCGCGGACTTGGTCTGTCCCGGCCGGCACCGCACCTGCTGAACCGCCACCGTAGACCATTGCCAAGTACTTTGCTGGATCAGCTTTGATCTTCTTGATGCAACCCTTGCAGCACAAGAAGATCGGTTTGTCGCCGACCATGACCTTGATCGGATTCCCCATGCTCCCGAGTGGTTCATCCATGACCGGGCAAACCTCCTGGCGAGCAATCAAAGCCGCGTCCGCCTGAGTCGAAGAGGTCACGGAAATGTTTAGAGCCGATGCTGCGGCAACCGCACTTCCAACTTCTTCAGTCCCCTTCTGATCCCCGTAAACCATCGCCAAGTACTTTGCCGGTTCCGCTTGAACCTTCTTGATGCAGCCTTTGCAGCACAGATAGATCGGCTTGTCGCCAACGGAAACTTTGATCGGTGTGCCCATGCCACCGAGCGGCTCGTCCATTACAGGACAGACTTTCTGTTGCGCGATCGCTTGCGCGTCTGCGGCCGTTGAAGTTGCGACGGTTATTTGAGGACGTCCGGCAGCGTACTTCGCCGGATCCGACTTGACGGCGTTCACGCAACCACCGCAGCAGACGAAGACACGTTGGCCGTTCACATCTACGGCTACGGGATCACCCATGCTACCGAGAGGTTTGCCGCTGACGGGACAAATTTTTTGACGTGCGATCGCGGCTGCGGCGAGTTGCATTTCGCTGGCCGGCACTGTTGCCACTTCCTTCAGGCTGAGCGGTTGTCCGCTACTCGCTTCGATACCGACGAGTTGGACGTCAATCTCGATCTGACGTCCGGCAATCTGGGAAAGGTTCACCGGGGCGGTCAGGCCACCCTTGCCATCGGGCAACAAATCGTAGCGGTAACGTTTCGCGTTGCCCTCAACGCGAAGAGACGCGGCTCCGCGACCTTGATTGACCGACACGGCGCGGCCGTTGCGGTCGTAAACGAACATTTGGATGCCGCCTTGTGAAACGACCGTTTCCAATTGAACGCCTCCGGCTTGTTTCAAAGAACCGCCGTGGGGTCCGGCGACCGGACGGGCCAATTCAGACGCCATCGCCTGACCCGGCATTGAGTGGTTATGACCAGCATGATTGTGCTGAGCCACCGCCGTTGAGGCCAAAGCGACCATAAACAAGGCGGCGAATAGGGTATTGCACTTCATCGAAATTCATTCCTTTCTAAGCGTATGCGACCGATTCCTTTAGCCGCTTCGGTTGTCAGTTGGATGCCTGGCGACCAGGAATCCTTCACGTATTTTGAAAAAAGTCTCAGAGTTGAGGGTGGGTAGTAGAAATTGTTCCACTCCTTACTCTCACTTTCGCAACTCAAACTCAAGCGGCCTGTTTAACCTCCTCAACAGCCGCTATTTCTTCTGTTCCTTCCCAAAGCTCATCCTCAAACCCGAACCGCATCTTCATTTCCAAGTAGGCGCTGTAGAGCGTTGGCACGATGAACGACGTGAACGGCTCGGCAAGCATGCCACCAAAGACCGGGATCGCCATCGCGCGGGCCACGTCGGCTCCACGACCGGTCGCGATCAACACGGGCACCAGTGCGGCTAGGGTCGTTACCGTCGTCATCATGCAGGGTCGAATGCGTTTCAGCCCTGCCTCGTAAACGGTGTCGCGGATTTCTTGAACCGACGTGATCTTTCGCTTTTGCAGCAACTGATGAATGTAAGTCGCCATCACGACGCCATCGTCCACGGCGAGGCCGAACAACGCAATAAATCCGACCCAAACAGCCGTGTTCAACTCCACTTCCATCCAAGCCACTAAAACCATTCCGCCAGCGAAGGCAACCGGAATGCCGGTGAAGACTGCCATCGCGATTGGCAAATTGCGAAATTCAAAATAGATCAACAATAAATTGATCACGATCACCACGGGGATGATCCACATCAGACGCAGGTTAGCCTCGATCTGGTTTCGGAAACTGCCGACCGCTTCGAGCGAGTAACCGGCGGGAAGCCCCAGGTGATCCGGGTGTGATGGCGGAAGCGATTGAGCCACGCGAAGTTGATCTTCAATCGCCGTCACTGACTCCAAATCGCCCTGAGAACCATTCGTCATGAAGGAAACGTGAGCAACCAGCCGTCCGTTCTCGCTATTGATCGCTCCCGGTCCCCAAGTCGTTTCTAGCGTTGCCAGTTCTTCCAGAGGTACAACGGCTCCACTGTGCGTGACCACGGGAAGTCGATTGAGTTGGTCGATGCGTTCGCGAAGATCACGGTTGTAACGCAATCGCACGGGATACCTTTCGCGGCCTTCGACGGTCTTGATAAGATTCATTCCGCCAAGGGCTGTCTCGATGACTTGGTTGACCATCGAGGCGCTCATGCCGTAACGAGAGGCGGCTTCGCGATCGACCGTGAATTCGATATAGGGTTTTCCGAGCACGATGTCCGGGTTCACCGTTCCCTCGTTGATAACCGGTGACTTCTTCAACGTTCCCGCCACGTCCATCGCGGCGCTAGCTAGCGTCTTCAGGTCGTCGCCATACACTCGAATCGCCATCGGTGCCTTGATGCCCGATTGCAGCATCACGACTCGGCCTTCGATCGGTTGCAAAGCCGAAGCGGGAGTGACTCCCGGAAGTGTGGCGACTTTGTTGATCTCGTCCCAAACGTCACGTGCGGTAACGCCCTCACGCCATTCGCTTTCAGGCTTGAGCATGACGTACGTTTCGACCATCGCCGCGGGAGCCGGGTCCAGCGCCGACTCAACGCGACCGATTTTGCCGAGAACGTCTTTGACTTCAGGAATCTGGCCGATCAAAACATCTTGCGTTTGCAACACCTGCATCGCTTGTGAAAAGCTGGCTGCCGGATACAGCGTCGGCATGTAGAACCAACTGCCTTCGTCCAACGCGATCCAGTCGTCGCTTTGCAGTCCCGTAAAAACGTGCTTGGCATCGACGTAGCCGGGGAAGTCGTTTAGTTCGGCACCGAACACACGTGCGGTGCGTTCGACGGGTTGTAGAATCGTTGGAAGACCGAAGTAGGCACCCAATCCCAAGACCAGCAACATGGCGGGGAACGAAAGCGCGAACGCTTTGTGATTCAACGCGTGCCGCAAACGTGCCGCATAAATCCAACGAACGAAACGGCTGGAAGGAATTTCTTCGATCGGTCGAATGCGTTCGCGAAGCAACTGCCAACCGCCGACCAGTCCAATCACGCCCGCTGCGACAGTGATGATCCAGGTTTTCAGGCCAAAATATCCACCCAAATCATCGCCCCACAGGAAGTGCGACATCGCGGTCAGCAAGCCCGAGAGTGAAATCGCGGCCATCGCCGCCGACAGTTTTCGATAGTTCGCACTTCGCAGCATGATGCGGCTGAGTGCGGGAACAATCGTGACAGCAGTGATCATCGCGGCGGCAATGGCGAATGTTTTTGTATAGGCCAACGGCGAGAACAGTCGGTAGTCGCGCCCGGTCAAAAAGAACACTGGCAAGAAACTGACAATCGTCGTCAAGACGGCGGTGACGACAGCGGGCGCGACTTCAATGGTTGCCTCGTAGACGACTTCGGTTCGCGACTTCTCCCGATCGACTCCACTCTTTGTTACACCATCATCTTTCTCCCAGTCCGCTAAATGCTGGTAGATATTTTCGGAAACGATAATCGCCATGTCGACCATCGTACCGATCGCGATGGCTATGCCCGCCAGCGACATGATGTTCGCCTCGACTCCAACGAAGTGCATCGCGATGAAGGACATCAAAACGGCGGCTGGCAAACAGATCGCAACGACGAAACTGCTGCGGATGTGAAGCAGGAAAAGCAAAATAATGACTGCCGTGATGATGATCTCATCTCGCAGAGCATGAGTCAGCGTCGCCATCGTCTCGTCGATCAAACCGCTGCGGTCGTACACGCCGTTAATCTTGACACCCTTGAGCGCCGGTTCGATCGCAGCGATCTTTGCTTTTACACGGTCGATGACCACGCGAGGGTTTTCGCCATAGCGCATCACCACAACGCCGCCGACCGCTTCGGCACCGTTGTAATCCAAGGCACCGCGTCGGAAATCGGGTCCGAGTTGAACCTGCGACACGTCGCTCACACGGACTGGTACGCCGTCTCGTTGCAGAATGACCGTATCTTCGATGTCGGAAACGGCTTTGGACTTATCGCCATCGGTTCCCAGAAAACCTTTGCCGCGAACGATGAATTCCATTCCCGTCGATTCGACCGTCTTGGCACCGACATCTAGGTTCGATCCCTTAATTGCCATCGCCAGTTTGTCAAGCGAGACGTTGTGGAATCGCAGTTTGTCGGGATCGACCTCGATTTGATATTGGCGGACGTAACCACCAATCGACGCGACTTCGCTGACACCTTCGACCGCTTGCAATTCGTACTTCACAACGAAGTCTTGCAGGCTGCGAAGTTCGGCGAGGCTCATGCCGTCTTCGGGTGGTTGCAGCGTGTAATAGTAGACTTGTCCCAGTCCGGTTGCATCAGGACCGAGTTGCGGAACGACACCATCGGGCAACTGCGATGCGGCACTGCCGAGTTGCTCCGAGACTCGACTTCGCGCCCAGTAGAAGTCAATCGAATCCTTAAACGTCACCTGGACAAAGCTGTAGCCGAACATGCTTTTCCCGCGAACGGATTCCGCGCCGGGAACAGCCAACAACGAAACACTCAGCGGATAAGTGACTTGGTCTTCAATGTCTTTCGGTGAACGCCCCGGCCAAGGAGTCAACACAATGACCTGGTTCTCACCGACATTCGGAATCGCGTCGATCGGCACCTGCTTGAATGCGAACCAGCCGCCGACGCTGACGCCGATCGTCAGCATAACGACCAGCCAAGGTTCCTTAACACAAAAGCGTATGAGTAGATTTAACATCGCTGGCCTCCCTGCAGTTGACTGATTTTCTTAGCACGCGGCTGACACAATTGTGATTGCTCGTTCATTGCATCTCTCCGTTGTCCGGGCCGAAGCCAACCACCTTGAAACTCACTTCTTGCCCATCGCCGCTGGCGTCATTCATTGCCAAGTCGCGAACGGTCTCGCCGCACGTCAACATCTCGCTGCCCCAGTACGGGTTTTGCAATGCACCGCCGGGTTGCATCCAATCGCCGCCACCGCCGGGGACCATCGGGCAATACATGTGGACCAGCGACTTGGCGGTTTCGGGGCCGCGTGCAATCGTTGCGGCGTGCAACATCGCATGGCTGACACTGCGATACGCTTCCCGAGCGGTTTCCAGGGAACCGTCCATCCGCGATGCTCCGCGACGGGCGCTAGCGAATCGTGTTTGAGCCGCGTCGGGAACTTCGGCCAACATTTCCAGCTTGTTAAGTGAATCCAGCAGCGTGTTGAGCGCAACGGGCGGTGGTGTCATGTCGGCCGCCATCGCACATTGAATCTCAAAGTAGGCATCGTAGGCTCGATCGAACTGCTCACCCGATTGACCCGCAAGCATGACGGGATCGCGATTGGGAAGTTCCAGCGGACCGGGCGAATAACTCGGTGCCTTGCTGGGGTCCATCAGTGACGGGTTTCCCGCAAGCTGCATTTGCGAGTCAATCAAGAAGTTGCCGTTAGTGGCAACCGTTTCTCCGGCGGCCATGCCTTCGACGATGATCGCGTCGTCGTCATTCATCGCGCCGACGGTAACGCGGCGAATCTCAAAACGCCCCGGCTCGGTCTCGACATACACGACACCTCGCTCGCCCGTCAGCAACACGGAGTCACGAGGCACTGTGACGACGCGCTGGGCCTCGACGGGTTTTGGCGCATAGCCCAGTTGTGATGTCGGTATCAAATCCATGCCACAAAGGGGGCAATCCCCAGGTTCGTCGCGGATCACTTGCGGGTGCATTGGGCTGATGTATTTGTCGGCCAGTGCCGGGTCGTAAACCATGTCGACCGGGACCGCAGGCACGCTGATTCGAGCCGTCGCATAGTCGCCGGGCCGCAGCTTGCCGTCATAGTTCATCACTTCGACGCGAACGCGAACGGTTCGGGTTACTGGGTCGACTGTGGGGTCGATGAACGCAACACGCCCGGTGAAGACTTCGCCCGGCATGGACTGAATTTCTGCTTCGACTTGTTGACCGAAACGGACCAACGAAGCGTCGTCGGGGAATAGGTCCAACATCATCCATACGGAGGTCAGGTCCGCGATGCGATAAATCTTTTGGCCTGTTCTGACATAGTCACCTTCGACCGCTGCCTTTTCCAGTACCGTTCCCGTCTGAGGCGACTTAATGCGGATACGTGACTGCGGCTCGCGACTCTTACGAAGGTCTTCGATTTGCCCCGTCGTCATTCCGAGTTCGCTAAGGTTCTCGCGTGCCATCGCTTGCATGTCGGGACTGTTGATACTGAATCGTCCCACCGACTTGCTTTCCAAGCTCGTGATGTACTCGGTCTGCGCGGAATACAGTTTGGGGCTGTAGATCAACGCCAAGTCGTCGCCTTCTTTGACTTCGACACCGACATAGTCGGCATATAATTCTTCGAGTCTCCCGTCGATGTACGCGGAGATCGTTGACAGTCGGCTCTCGTCAAAGTCGATCGAGCCAATTGTGCGAATCGTTCGATTCATCTCGCCCATTTTGCTGGTCGCGGTTTGAATACCAACCAGCCGCCGCGCCGATGATTCGATCGTGACCGAAATCCCATCGCCGCCACCGCCCCCGGTCGCTTCGACCAACTCCATTGCACAAACGGGGCATCGACCCGGTTCGGTCGATGGCGGAGTACACATCATCGGGCAGATATACCGCTTTTCTTCGCCACCGCTCGCATCGGCAACCGTTTCCGACTCGCCGCCCGAGAAACCATTGGCGGTCACCCATTCGGATCGTTGTGCAAATCCGATCATGACCAAGATCAATGCGGCCACGGCGGTGACGACAGCCGCGTTCACTCCGACACGCAACAACCACCCAAAGCCACCGACTTTCGTTTCGGCCAACGCGGCCGTTGAAGCAGGTGTATCAGGCGTGCTGACTTTGGCCGGTGATTCCGGCTCGCCCACTGGGACGGCTGAATCCGCGGCGTCGACCTTGGGGTCCGATCGCTTCGTTTCCGCTAACGCAGCCGGCTCTTCGTTTGTACTAGGCTGATGACTCGTGGTCACTCTTGACGCTTCCTTGTTTGCAGGCACGGATGCTTCAGCAGTTGATTGAGCGACTGGCTCGGAACGCTTCTGCGCGTCCTCGTCGGTTGTTTTTTTGTTTTGATGATTGTGATTTGACATATTGATGAGCTCCGCATCGCACAATCATTGGCGATGAAGCGAAAGGGGTAACGGATCGACGACAAACCGGAGGGAATTTGCCGCCGATCAGTCACCTACCTTTAGGCTGTGAATGGTCGGACGGGATTCAACCGTCGATGGAAATGGATTCAGCAAAGAAGGGCCACGAGCAAACGAGTCATCGTTTGGAACATGCACGCTCGCGTTGTGGAACGCGCATGAAACTGCTCAGGCAGGCAGAATCACAGTCGCCAAATACAGAGATGGATTTGGGAGAAATGTGCTGGCGAGTCTGCCGCTCCGTCCCGCAGGAGACGCGGCGGCCTCGCATGGGTATCGCCAAAGATGGTTGCCAAGTCGGCGAAACGAATCGCCACCGAGTCACGACGCTCAATCGTGGGACGCGAAGGCGAGGAGTCGCCCAGCGGCTGGCTTTCCATACCGCAATGACAAGCCGACGTGACTTCGCGGGCCTGACTTTCGTCGACTGCATCCGCATCGGTCGTGCTGATGACGATGACCTGCAGTTCGAGCGTTTCGCTCGCCGCGAGGTCTTCGACCGTCATCTCATCATCGGTCCATTCCTGTTCGGCCCAACTATGTTCAACTGCTTCCGACGTCGACAAGCAGCAACTACCGTCGCCATCTTGTTCGCCATCGCAGCAGCCACATTTCTCAGTCGGAGAAGCAACTTCGCAGCAGCCACAGCCTTCGCACACGAAGCCGGAGGCACACTCGGCTCCACAATCGCTTGCAAAAACCAACGCCAACCCCGGCTGAATCATCATTGCGACGATCAGTGAAAGATTAACGACGGTGCGAGTTAAACGCGAGCGAAACACGTGGACCTTCCGAAACAGATACCTAGGACCGGTATTGGGAGTATATCGGAAATACACTCAGAAAGTTCAAGACGAATCTGATTCATCACGGAACTTTCCCTTTTGAAAGGATAGCTGGAGGGAGCCAGTTTGTCATGTACATACGAAAAAGCACCGTGTTTTCGCGAAATCGCAAGCGTCATTTGCTGGCCTTGTCCCTAGTCACGCTCTCCGTTGGCGGTTGTGCCAGCGGTCCCGTTCGCCCCAACGGGTCGCGGCACGCGGCCGTATCGCGACCGGCCGTCAGCGAAGAGTCATTAAGTGACGAACTCCCGCAGCCAGCTCCGGATGCTAGCAATGAATCGAATTTTCGGACCGTCGGGTATGGCCAGCCGCCACAGAGAGGTGAGGTCGTCCTGGCGGCACAACTAGATCTGGCGGCACCCATGCGTCTAGGAGATGAGGAAGAAGACGAGCCAAAGACGCTTGGAGAGATGCTTGAGAACGAGGAAGGAGATGGGGAGACGGGGAGACAAGGAGATGGGGGGAATGCGAGCGAGGGAGATGCTGAGGAAACGGACAGCTCCCGCTCTCCCGCTCTCCCGCTCTCCCGCTCTTCTTCCGCGGGGCAACCCGTCGACTACTTCATCTCTCAGGCCCTGGCGGCTCACCCCAGCATCCAGGCCGCACGCCAGCGTGTTCAGGCGGAACTGGAACGGATTCCACAAGTCACCGCATTGCCCGATCCGCAATTCAATAACACTTTCTGGCCGCTACACGACAACGCCTTGCAAACCGCGGGTGGGCGGATTGCCAACCAGATGTCATTGCAACAGGGCGTTCCTTTCCCAGACAAGTTGCGGACGAAGGGAGCAATCGTCAGCCGCGAAGCCCAGATTGCCCAAGCCGAGGTGGAACGCATCGAACGGAAGATCACTGAATCGGTTCGCTTGTCCTATTACGAAGTCTGGTACGCGACCCGTGCGATTGCGATCATTGAAGAATCTCGCGACCTGGTGGACGACCTCGCCAAGGTAGCCGAGGCTCGCTATCGCAGCGGCGGAACCCAGCAGGACGTGCTTCGCGCGCAGTTGGAAATCGACCGACTCGATGATCAGATCGTACAACTCACCAAGCAGTTGGAAATGTCACAGGCCGACCTCGCCGCGTTGTTGCAGCAACCCGTGTCTTTGTTGCCGCAAGCGACCGAGGAACTCGGCATTGCCGACGCTCCCATGCAACTGGACGCTTTGATCTCTCAAGCCGAACAATGCAACCCGAGCCTGCGAGGTTTGGCCGCAGAGATTCAGCGTGATCGCCAGAAACAACGGCTCGCTTGTTTGCAGCAATACCCCGACTTTATGGTTGGACTGAACTGGGGAATTGTCAGTGACAATCACGACGTGATCAGTCCCGTGGCCAACGGCAATGACAATCTCAGTATCACGTTCGGAACCACGCTTCCGATTTGGCGTGAGAAGATCAATGCCGGTGTTCGTGAAGCTTCACGACGAACAAGCAGCACGCAACAACGCCTGGAAGCCGAGCGTGACGAAATTTATGGTCGTCTGCGTCGTTTGCTTGCTCAAGCCGACTCACTCGTCGAGCAAACCGACATCTATGAAGATCGCATCATTCCAAGAACCGAAGACACGTTGAAGTTAGCGATCGCAGACTATCGTGGCGAACGTACCGACTTTTTCACCTTGATTGAAACGTATCGCGAACTATTGATGTTTGAGACGCAGCTTGCTCGCATCAACGCGTCCCTGGCCGGCACGATCGCCCAGATTGATCGCACGGTCGGCTGTCCGTATTGATTGAAGATTGACGAACGAAGATTGATTTCCAGGTAGTCTTTTTTTCAATCTGCAATCTTTCAGTCGCCAATCTTCAATTCTCGCTCATTCCCAACCAAGCTGCAGCAAGGCTTCACGCAGATCGGCACGAGCACGGTTCAACCTCGAACCGACCGTGCCTTCTGGAATGCCGACCGCGTCGGCGATCTCGCGGTATGACAAATCCTCTTGCTCCTTGAGCACCAAGACGACCCTCAGCTCTGGGTTGATCTTTGACAACGCAACGTCCAGCATTTCAGCTTGCTCTGTCTGCTCTCTCATGTCGTCCGAATTCCCCGTGGGATCATCGAGCAACGAGTCCGTCGAGTGACGAGACCTGGAACGAATGAACTGCAAGGCTTCGTTGCTAGCCAGGCGGTAGACCCAAGTCTCCAACTTCGACCGACCATCGAATTTATCCAACTTGCGGAACAGGTGGATGAATACTTGCTGCGTCGCGTCGTCCGCATCCTGAACGCCGACCATGCGGACCATCTGCGCGTACACGCGCTGGCTACAACGCTCGTATAGCATCCGCATCGCGTCCTGATCGCCAGCGATGCAAGCAGCCACCATTCGCTGCGTGGAATTGTGATCCATTGCTGCAAAGTCATCGGACGCAGGTTGGTCACGCCGCCGGCTATTCAAACAGTGGCTCCTTGACGTTGCAGGTTGAGCGAAGTTCGGACGACGTACGCGAACACACGCCATTGCCATCACAATTCTGCGGCAATTTCGTGAAGAACGCGAATCGGGCAAGCATCCAATTACCCGATTGAGGAAACGACCTCAACGAAGAATTCTCCCCTCTCCTCAATAAGGAAAACAGATGTCCACGAAACACGTCGGTAAGTTGGTTCTTGGTTTGGCAGTCATGTTCGCCGCCACCTCCCTTGTTCCGCAACCCGTCTTGGCACAGAGCAAAATTCGATCGACAGCCGAACGACGGCAACGCCCGGGCAGCGGATTCTGGGCAAACCAGCGAGCTTCCCGCAACATTCAGCACGCCCGGAACTACTCGCAAAGCATCCAACGATACGCGACTCAGGCGCCGGTGATCCGGCCGCAGGTCACGCAAGCGGAATCGCAACTGCTCGGCAACCAAATCCAGAGTATTCAGCGAGAGATGGTGGTCATTCGGGACCAAAACGCGAGTAACCCGCAGGTCGTCGAGCAAGTCAAGGCGATTGAAACGAAGCTGTCCAAGACGGCCGACACGCAGGAAATGCTGCACGCCGAATGCTGCAAAGACTCGCCCGACGGAAAGGTCTGCGGCGACATGTCGGCCAAAATCACCGCCACGCTTGACCAAGTGGCGAAAGACCACGCCAAGCTGATGAAGACGATGGGTCACGAGGACGCCGCTCATGACGCGATGAAGCACGCCTCCACCACCGAAGGCGAAACGCCAGCAAAACGCGGTGAGTGAGAGCGTCCAGGACATTGCGTTTCATCGAAGCGAATTGTTTTGAAAGTCGTGATCCGCTTGGTGGCTCTTCGCCAAGCGGATCGTTTTTACTGTTACTGACAGATTCTAGCTTACCCCGCCAGGGTATCAAGGGCGACGGATTACCTGCCGGTCGTCGCTGCATTCCTCCTTCCAGCTTAAACCAACAAGGCGTTTTCCGATGAAATTCACGTCACCGTTCAGCAAATCGACCGTTTCAGCCGCTTTGATCGCCAGTAGCCTCCTTTTGTTCGCTCCATCGTTGTTTGCACAAACCAAAACCGATCCGCATGCCGCTCACCCAGCCGCTTCAGAAACTGCGGACGGCGACCTTGCTACACAACTTCGAGCACTGCGAAAAAAAGTGGCCGACCTCGAAACAACCCTGCAATCGCAACACACAGCTCGCTATGGCGCGGACGCGAAGCCCGGTGCGATGTCGAAGATGGCCATGGATAAAGGTGCCGCCGATCCGTCGTCCGGTTCAGACTCCGCAGGGATGGGTGGAATGAAAGGCATGGACAGCATGAAAATGGGAATGATGAAAGGGATGGGCGGCATGAACCAAGACACGACCGACTCGTCGATGTCGTCCGGCGGCATGGGTAAGGGCGGCATGGGTATGGGAATGATGTCGGGCATGGGCGGAATGTCAGGTGGCATGGGAATGGGCAAAGGGATGGGAATGATGAAAGGCATGGGGATGATGGGTCGAAACCCCGCCATGAAATCATCCATGGATGGAATGGGGTCGATGGGAAGCATGAGCATGCCATCCGCCCTGCCAGGCTTTGCCGGCGCGTCGCACCTGTACCACATCGGCGAGACCGGATTCTTTCTCGATCATCCACAGCACATCACTCTGTCAGACGAACAACAACTCAAGCTCAACCGACTCAAGGAAGCCGCACTGCTGGCAACGGCCACTGCGGAGCGCAAGATCGAAGAAGCCGAGCAAGAACTCTGGACGCTGACAGCCGAAGCCCAACCCGACATCAACAAGATCGAAGCCAAAGCACGAGAGATCGCCAAACTGCAAGCTGACAATCGCATCGCGTTCATTCGATCGGTCGGCGAAGCCGCGGAAGTGTTGACCGAAGACCAACGCCAAACGCTCGTCGGAATGGCTAGCCCAAGTGAAACTGCCCCTGCTAGGTGAAAATGGGATCAACGTCGAGACTGAGTCAGCGAACCACAGAAAAGGAAACAACGATGAGTCACCAAGCCGATGAAGAAATCTTTCAGAACGCCATTGGCCGACTCGATCAGGCTGCTGAATTCTCCAGCATCGGGCCCGAGGCGTTGGAGCGGTTGCGGTATCCCAAGTCGATGCTTCAAGTATCCATCCCCCTGAGAATGGATGACGGTTCACTGCGTGTGTTTCAGGGATACCGAGTCCGTCACGATGACACACGCGGGCCGACCAAGGGAGGCATTCGATTTCATCCCGACGTACACCTGGGCGAAGTCAAAGCACTCGCCTTTTGGATGACGTGTAAATGCGCCGTCGCGGGGATTCCCTTTGGTGGCGGCAAGGGAGGCATCATCGTGAATCCGAAAGAACTGTCACGGCTTGAATTGGAGCGACTCAGTCGCGGGTTCATCCAGCGTGTTGCCGACTTTATCGGACCTGAAACGGATATTCCTGCCCCCGATGTCTACACCAATGCCATGATCATGGGCTGGATGATGGATGAATACTCCAACATTCAACGACGTCGCACCCCAACGGTGATCACCGGCAAGCCGATACCGCTAGGTGGTAGCTTGGGTCGCGATGATGCCACCGGGCGTGGAGCGTACTACTGCATCAAGGAACTGGAGCGTCTGAAATCATGGAGTCCAACAGAAGTTCGCGTCGCCGTGCAAGGTTTTGGAAACGCGGGGCAGCATGTTGCTCGGCTACTGCACGCCGACGGTTACCGAATCGTCGCGATCAGTGATTCGCGCGGTGGCGTTTATCGCGAAGAAGGTTTGGATATTCCGCGTGCGATTGAACTGAAACAACAGCGCCAGGACATGTCGGAAGTCTATGCCTCGCGAAGTGTCTGTGACTGCCCCGAATGCGGTTGTGTCGAGTGCCATTGCCAACCCGACGATGCAGGCACCGGTAAAGTAATCACCAACAAGGAACTATTGGAGCTTGATGTCGATATCCTCATTCCCGCTGCCCTCGAGAATCAACTCACTGCCGAGAACGCCGATCGAGTCATCGCACCGGTAATTGTCGAGGTCGCCAATGGTCCCACGACGACGTCAGCGGACGAAGTTTTCAACGCAAAGGGAACGCTCATCGTTCCAGACATTCTGGCGAACGCCGGTGGTGTGACGGTCAGCTATTTCGAGTGGACACAAAATAGAGCCGGATATTACTGGACGGTCGAGGAAGTTCACGAGCGACTCAGTCAGATCATGAAGCGAGAATTCAACCTCATTTATGAGTTGATGGCCGCCAACCAGATTGACATGCGCACGGCGGCTTACGCTCACGCCCTGAATCGCATCGGCGAAGCCATCGAGTCTCAAGGCACAAACACATTCTTTTCGACTCAACCGACAGTGCAGCCGATATCATGACTTCAGACAAGAGCTTAGGTTCACCTCTCACGGACGAACAACTTCAGCGCATGGACGCCTACTGGCGAGCCGCGAACTACCTGTCCGTGGGTCAAATCTATCTGTTCGACAATCCGCTGCTTAAGGTGCCGCTGCAGATCGAACACATCAAACCCAGATTGCTCGGCCACTGGGGCACGACACCTGGTCTCAATCTCATCTACGTTCATCTCAATCGGGTCATCAAGGAACACGACCTCAATGTGCTCTATGTAACCGGTCCCGGTCACGGTGGCCCGGGCCTGGTCGCGAACACCTATCTCGAAGGCACCTACAGCGAACGGTACTCGGATATTTCGCAAGACGAAGATGGATTGCGACGGCTTTTCAAACAGTTCTCATTTCCGGGTGGAATTCCGAGCCACGTCGCCCCCGAAACGCCAGGCTCGATTCACGAGGGCGGCGAGCTTGGCTACGCCTTGTCACATGCGTACGGAGCCGCGTTCGACAATCCTGATCTGATCGTGTCTTGCGTGATTGGCGACGGTGAAGCCGAGACGGGACCACTGGCGACGAGTTGGCACTCCAACAAATTCCTTAATCCGGTGTGTGATGGTGCCGTGCTCCCGATCTTGCATCTCAACGGCTACAAGATCGCCGGCCCAACCGTCTTGTCTCGCATCAGCCGCGAAGAGCTGGAACAACTGTTTCGCGGGTACGGATACACGCCCTACTTTGTTGAAGGCAGCGATCCGGAAGACATGCACCAATTGATGGCGGCGACGTTTGACAAGGTGTTCGCGGAAATTCGTCAGATTCAGCAAGACGCTCGCGAGAATGGTTTTCATTCACGACCGCGCTGGCCAATGATTGTGCTGCGGACGCCAAAAGGCTGGACCTGTCCCCCGGAAGTGGACGGGAACCAAGTCGAAGACTCTTGGCGTTCTCACCAAGTGCCGATGGGGAAGATGGCAGAGAATCCTGCGCACGTCCAATTGCTCGCATCTTGGATGTGGTCATACAAGCCCGATGAACTCTTCGATGATACCGGTCGGCTACGATCTCAGATTGCGGACTTAGCACCGAAGGGTGATCGACGGATGGGCGCGAATCCTCACGCCAATGGCGGCACGCTGCTCCGAGATCTTCGCGTGCCTGATTTCCGAGAGTTCGCGGTGGACGTTTCGCGTCCCGGCAGTGTCATGGCGGAAGCGACGCGTGTGCAGGGGCAATTCATCAGCGAATGCATGAAGCTGAATTTGGACGCAAAAAACTTCCGTGTGTTCAGTCCTGATGAAACAGCATCGAATCGTTGGAGCGCGGTTTTCGACGTGACCGACCGTTGTTCGACAGCCCAAATCCTACCGACAGACGATCACGTTTCGCCCGATGGTCGCGTGATGGAAATGCTCAGTGAACATCAGTGCCAGGGCTGGCTGGAAGGCTACTTGCTGACTGGTCGCCACGGATTCTTTTCCTGTTATGAAGCGTTCATTCACATCGTTGACTCGATGTTCAATCAACATGCGAAGTGGTTGAAGGTCTGCCGCCACATTCCTTGGCGACAACCAATTGCCAGCTTGAACTATCTGCTCACGTCACACGTCTGGCGACAGGATCACAATGGGTTCAGCCATCAAGACCCTGGATTTATCGACCATATCGTCAACAAAAAGGCAGAGATCATCCGGGTCTACTTGCCGCCCGACGCAAATACCTTGCTGAGTGTCACGGACCACTGCCTGCGCAGTCGCAACTACGTCAACGTGATCGTGGCTGGAAAGCAACCGTCACCGCAATGGTTGACCATGGACGCGGCGGTGAAGCATTGCTCGGCGGGCCTGGGGATTTGGGATTGGGCGAGCAACGATCAGGGCAGTGAACCCGACGTTGTGATGGCTTGCTGTGGTGACGTGCCAACATTGGAAACCTTGGCAGCAGTGGAATTGCTCAGAGAGCACGTTCCCGATCTAAAAATCCGAGTCATCAATGTCGTGAACTTGATGAAATTGCAACCGCAATCCGAACACCCACATGGACTAAGCGACAAAGACTTTGACCTGCTGTTTACGACTGACAAGCCGATCATTTTTGCATTCCACGGCTATCCATGGCTGATTCATCGACTGACGTATCGCCGTACAAACCATCGAAATTTGCATGTTCGAGGCTACAAGGAAGAAGGAACCACGACAACTTCGTTCGACATGGTCGTGCTCAACGAATTGGACCGATTCCACTTGGCCGGAGATGTAGTCGATCGTGCTCAAACAATCGGCTCGGAAGGGGCTTACATCAAACAGGCGTTGCGAGACAAACTCATCGAACACAAGCACTACATCGAGACTCACGGCGAGGACATGCCGGAAATTCAGGATTGGAAGTGGAAGGGGTGAATGTACTGACGATCAATGTCGGCTCCAGCAGCCTGAAGTGCAGTTTGATCGAGACAGCTGACGGCCACACTCATGCCAGCAGTCACACCGATTGGGCAAGCGAGCCAACTCGCTACACATTCACATCAACCGAATCGCCAGCCGTTCTCAGCGAGGTCGGTTGGTCGGACGTGAAGCCCGCAATTGGTCGAGTCGCAGCCGATCTCCGAGTCAACACAAACGAAGTGATTGCAGCGGTCGCTCATCGAGTCGTCCATGGGGGAACTCGTTTTACACAACCGGTGCTGGTGACGGCTGAGGTTGAAGACGCCTTGCACGAATTGACCCCTTTGGCACCGCTGCACAACCCAAGCTGCCTCGAAGGAATCGTTGCGGCACGAGAAGTATTCCCCAACCTCCCACATGTGGCCGTATTTGACACGGCCTTTCATTCGACGCTCGCTCCAGAAGCGTATACGTACGCGATACCGCAAGCATGGTCAGACGAGTGGGGCCTGCGTCGCTTTGGATTCCACGGGCTGAGTCATGCGTACTGTTCCCAACGGGCTGCACAGATACTGGATCGACCTTCGCTCGGTCTACGTGTTGTCATCGCACATCTTGGACACGGCGCGTCGTTAGCGGCTATTCGCGATGGCAAGTCGATTGACACGACGATGGGTTTCACGCCTCTTGAGGGTCTAATGATGGCGACTCGTAGCGGGTCCGTTGACCCAGGACTATTGTGTCATTTACTTCGAGAGAATCGCTTCTCCGCAAATCAACTTGATCATGCGCTCAATCGAGAGTCTGGGCTTATCGGAGTCTCCGGCGTCTCGTCGGACATGCGAACCGTATTGCAGGCCGCAGAAGCTGGTAACGAGCGGGCGAAACTTGCGATTGCAATTTATGTTCATCGACTCCGCCAAGGTATTGGAGCGATGGCGGCGACGTTGGGCGGTCTCGATGCCTTAATTTTCACAGGCGGTGTCGGTCAGCATTCCGCAACGATCCGCGCCGCAGCGTGTGCGCGACTTGCTTTTCTAGGGCTCGAACTCGACCCGATCGCAAACGCCGCGGTCACAAGTGATATGGATGTCTCGACGACTGGCACGAAGGGCAGAATCCTCGTCATCGAATCGAACGAGGAATTGATGCTGGCACGAGAGTGCGAACGAGTCTTCAACTAGGTTCGCCGGAATCTCATCCATCAGACTTTTGAAGTCTGACGAAAAATGTTGAACGACAACAAACGCGAGGTCAGTGTCCGGGGGCAGCTTGTCGAACAATTGCTGCAATGCCTCCAATCCGCCCGCCGATGCACCGATGCCCACTATCGCTCCGAGCGGTAAAACGGCCCCGAACGATCGGTTCGATCCGGATGATCGGAGTCTTTGCGGCAGGATCGGACGAAGCAAGAAGGTTTGGTGAAGGAATGGCGTGAAACTCGCATCTAACTTTATTACACGAGGCAGTCGCACGGACTGCTTCATTGCCAATCTCCATCCAAGCGATGTTTCGCTGGGGATTGGTATCCTCCCACTCGATAAGGCAATGAACGATGACGAATACATCCAAATTGAAACTGTTTGCAGGTCTCGCAATTTTGACCAGCGCGTTCATGCTCTCCTCAGCAGCCATGGCGAGCGGAGGCCATGGTGGTGGGGGCCATGGCGGTGGGGGCCATGGCGGGGGCGGGCATATCGGAGGCGGCGGGCACGGTTTCGGTGGTCACGGTGGTTACAGCCACGGGTATGGTGGCCATGGGTACGGTGGTCACGGGTACGGCCATGGATACGGTGGCTACGGCCACGGAGCCGCGTACTACGGAATCGGTCTGGGATACGGGGTTGGCTATAGCGGTATTGGCTACGGAGGGTTTGGCTACGACAGCTACTACCCAAGTTCGTATTCCAGCTATTACCCGTCGTACTCAGCCTACCGGACGACCTACGTCGCCCCGCGTCGGATTCTGCATCGACGAGCGTACTCGGGTTGCGGACGTTAGAAAGGTTCGTGATGCAGGCGATCATCCCACTGGCTCGCATGGTCAGTGGACTCTATTTGGTTGGGCTTTCGTTCGTGCTGCTGTTCGTCGGCAATCCGGTGAAGTTTGTTGATGATCCGCAGTTCGTTTCCGCATACAAAACGGTCGAACCCGGATTGCATGTTGGCCTGTTTGCGGGCCTCGCACTCTTGGTGGCGGCGTCGCAGTTGCGGCTGCCGTTCATGGTGCATGCTGGCTTGCTCACGTCGCTTGCCGCCATCAGTGAGCTGGTTCAAATTTGGTTGCCCAACCGCACACCCCGCATGGGTTGCTTTATCGAAGACATCATTGGCTTGGCAATCGGAGCCATCGCGTGGTTCGTCTTTCTTGAATTGATAACCACGCTGAATCGTGTGCGACGAAGATAGATCGAACAATCCTCTTCATCGCGGATGCACTTTCGTAGGCGGTTGCATGCGTGCGTCGGCGGACGGCAGGGCGACATCGTCGAAGCCGGTCAACTCGCCCCGCAAGATCGCGACTTCGCGTGGTGCGTCGATCGCAAGCGAGACTCGTCCACCGCTTAAGCGATGAATTGTGATCGTCGTGTTTGTTCCCGGCAAGCAAATCGACTCACCAGCCTTGCGTGATAGAATTAGCATTTCATGACTCCATTCGTTTTGTGGGTTATTGAATCTTCAGGCCACCGACGAGCGCGCGGCGGTCGAACTCTTGGCATGACAATCTCGCAGCGATTGACGAACATGCGACGACAACCGGAAAACGTCGCCGCCGTATTCGATCAATTGCTCGATGCCAAGAAAATCGGCCATCGCGTAGTCGTGAACCTCGATCGCATGATCGTACAGCCACACGCGCGTGTCGCTGTCGAGCATTGCCAGTTTTGGAGCCATCTGCCACGCCTTTCGCTCGGATAACGAAATGTTAGCCAGGACCAAACGCGGGCGATATTTTCCACATGCCTTCAGTGCATCGGTCACCGTAATTGCTCGCACTACGCGGAAGCCAGCCTCGACCAGATCGCCCGCCAACCGTGCATAGACTTCGTCGCGCGGCTCGATCAGGAACGCGATCGGTCGGCGGCTTTGGTTGTGCGACAGCGATTTTTCTTGCGTCTCGAGCCTTGGCTTTGATCGTCCGTGACCGTCCAACTTGAGGATCGGCTGTTCGGTTTTGGGCTGACGCTTATCCGCGTTGGTGGATCGGGCAAGCTTGTCGCCATCCATCAACTCGCTGACGACAAAGGTTGCCGAACAGTGCCCGCAAGCGAGTTCGGTGTCGAGCCACTGTGTTCTCACTTTCGCCGCGCGACCGCATGTCGGGCAGCCGACCAAATGCACGTTGTCGTGTTCGTCGCCGAGTACGGTCGCTTGATTGGAGCAGGTCATTTCTTGCATCAGCATCGTTATTCCATCCATGAATTCGTTTGGTTTGTTGGGATCAATTTATAGACCACGCCTTTCGTCCATGCCGAAGGCAATTCGTGCCCGCGTGCGCTACGAATCGGAGTGGTCAGATTGACCGGTCAGATCGACTGGTCTTGGCAAAGAATCAAGATTGCGAACGCCAATCGGTGTCTAAGACCGAAGCCTTCGCGATCCTTACGCTACAAACGAAACCGGCAAAGCGCAATGAACAGAGAGACGCTAGGTGTCGAGCGAGAACGCTTGGCCGTTGCAGACACTTGCTTGGTGATCGACGAAAGAAACCATGTCGCCGCGTCGTCGGCGACGGTTTCGACCTGAGGCAATTTGGATTGCGGTTCAATACCCTGGTCCGTCGGTGTTTGCTGACAACCACAGGGACAACGCTCGCCGGGAGCAGCTGGCCCGTCGTCGCAACAGCATCCGCCCGAATCCATCTCGTCACAACATGAAGACTCGCCGGATTCAACTGAGTGGCTGGCACGCTGTGGGCATTTTTGGCAGCGACACGTCGATCGCTGCACCGGTTGAACGGAGAACACGACAACGGCTAGCAATGCAGCAAACTTCATTGGTTGGAATAGCATTGCGTTCATGGATCCGCCGTGATCACCGTGATTAATGTCCTGTCTATAGCGAGTTCACGCGTTTAGATGCAGGCCGTGAAAGGTTTCTTCGCAGTAACAAGAAACTTTGTGCTCTTTATTCCATTGCCGAATATCTGCAGTGCCACGGCCTGGCCGTGAAGTATCGAGCAAGCAAATTTCAACCAACAGGACGCTTAATCAGATGCACGAGAAAACGAATCCTTCACGACCATCTTGAAAACTGCAAACGGTTCTCCTGCACACCAGATACACGTGGAGATGGACTTCCATGCAAATCCTGAATTTGCGTCACGCGATAGAGCAGAAAGTTCACCGACTGCAAGTCGAAGCTCGGTAGCTGGCCGCGATATAGGGCGACGCAATCGAGGGCACACCAACCGCGATGCTGTTTCGCTGAACCTGTCGGGGCAAGACCGTATAGCGTCGCGTCGGCGGTCGCATGCGTGGCTGCATGCGTGGTTGCATGAAACTCACTCTGAATCGTTGTCGATAATTGGGAGGCGGGTCGACGGGGAAACCATAGTCATCCGACTTCCCCGGCCAGTACGAATCAGACTGGTCCGCCGAGGCGGTCGGAAGCGTAAACAGAAGTGCGAAAACAACGAGCAATGCACGGATTGGAGTCTTCATCACGGCTCTCCTTGAGTAACGCGTAAGCAAACGGTTGACGCCAACAAGGTGTTCGCGTCTCCAACCCTTTTGATGCTCTCTGCCACGCTGTTCTTCATTCAGGGCAGATGATTTGCCTTTAATGACATGCTTTTGGTTTACTGGCCACGTCGGATTTTGTTGACAAGCCGCGAAAACTCCCGCGAATCATGAAGATAAGTGAAGTTGGGAGCATCCAACGGCATATGACCGTCTGACGAACTTAGCTGCCCCATTGCAATACAGACCGCATGCACCGACTCATCGAGGGAAACAGGAATGAAATTGAGCCTTGTCCCGGCACTCGTACTCGGATTGATAGCTCTGACGCCACTGACAGCCAGCGCACAGATTTCGCCCGAAGAGCATGCCAGCCACCATCCGGAAGAAGCCGCCGCTGACGGAGCCGATTCCGGGATGGGGAAAGGTCCGAAAGGAATGGGCGGCATGGGGAAAGGCGGGCCGCCCGAAGGTGCCGGGCCGGGCATGATGGGTGGTGGTGGAGGAATGATGGGTGGTGGCAAAGACGGCGGCGGAATGATGGGTGGGGGCGGGATGGGTGGCATGATGGAAAAGATGGGTGCCCCCAAACCCAAAGACCTCTATCCATCGCTGATGGAACTGCCTGACTTGCCGATGGAGCGACGCGGCGAGCTCGAACAAGAGGCCCACCAGCGCATGATCGCCGGAACGCGCGTGTTGAGCGAAGGCTTTGACGAACTCGCGGGTTCCGCTGGAAGCGATGACTTCGCAGCAATGCAGGCTGCCACCGACAAAATCCGTGAGGGGCTAGGTGACTTTGAGAGTGGTTTGGCTGCGCATCGGGCGCTGCGTGAAGGCAAAGCGCCACGCAATGTTGCCCTGCAATGGTTCAAGAACGAGATGAACCTGAGCGATGCTGCTCCGATCGCATCGTCCAACGCGATGCTCTGGGGAATGACACCTTTTCACTCAATCATCATGGCAATCTTGATCCTTTTCGCTGCTGCAATGATCTGGATGTACTTCTTCAAAATGCGGCGCGCCGCTTCGCTGCTCGAAAAGCTCGCCGTGGCTGGTGGAGGAGGTGGGAGTGGAGGAGAGGGGGAGTCTGGGAGTCAGGGAGTCAGGGAGAAAGCAACAGTATCCAACTCCCCATCTCCTCCACTCCCAGACTCCTCATCTAAGACCTCCCCATCTCCCAATTCCTCCACTCCCGCCTCCCCACCTTCCGCCAGCGCCTGCTGCGACACGGACGATGACTGCGAAACCGAGACAGCCGCATTGGAAATCGACACCGGTGGCTTGCTTCCGGTGGCCAAGAAAAAACTCTGCCGCTTGCGCGTCGCTAAGATCATTCAGGAAACCGACGATGTTAAAACCTTTCGTTTGGTAGCCTGTCACGGTGGCGGCATTCCCTTCAGTTACTTGCCCGGTCAGTTCCTAACGTTCACATTGCCTGTTGCCGAGAAACCGATCAAACGCAGCTATACGATTTCGTCTTCGCCCACGCAGGGCTACTACTGCGAAGTCACGGTTAAACGCGAAGACAAAGGAGCTGGCTCACGTTACTTGCACGACCAGGTGAAGGTTGGTGACACGCTCGAGGTAAGAGCGCCGAGCGGTCGGTTCACTTTCACTGGCCAAGAATCCAGCGACATCGTACTGATCTCCGGCGGCGTTGGAATCACGCCCATGATGAGTATCGCCCGAGCGCTCACCGACATGGCTTGGCCCGGCGAAATACACTTTGTCGTTGCCTGTCGCGATCCAGAGCATTTTATCTTTGAGTCGGAACTGCAACGCTTGCAATCAGAGTTCGAGAACTTGCAGGTGCATGTTGCGATGAGCCGTATCGACGACGACACGAACGGCTACCGGAGCGGACGACTTGGCAAAGAGATGCTGACCGAATGGGTTCCCGACATCGCGAAGAAACGAGTTCATATCTGTGGTGCTCCCGCGATGATGGAAGCCACGAAGGAAATGCTGGCCGAGTTGGGCGTTCCCGCAGAAAACATCCATACAGAGAATTTTGGTTCCACTCAGAAGCCGAAAGCCAAGGTTGCGAAAAAACAAGAAGCAGAGGAATCCGCATCGACCGGAGCACGGGTCAAGTTTGCCACGTCGGAAAAAGCGACGGAGTTTCAAGCCGACGAAACCGTGTTGGAAGCAGCCGAACGCATTGATGTGGATATTGACTATTCCTGCCGAGTTGGTACTTGCGGAATGTGCGTCGTCAAACTTCTGTCTGGAGACGTGGCGATGGAAATAGAAGATGGCCTGGAACCCGAAGACAAAGAGAACGGAATGATCTTGGCCTGCCAAGCGAAAGCGGAACAGAATGTGGAGATCGAAGCGTGAAGGAACGCGAAAAGATTGTCGTCTCCGGCCTCGTCATGCTCATGCTGCTCGCATGGCTGGGATTTCCACTGCATCACTCGCATCGCTTCGCCGGGAGCTTTTGGGGCGGCGTCTTTGGCGTTTCCGGTGCGGTGCTAATGCTTGTTCCTTTGGCTTACTTGATTGTCAAACGCAACCGGAAACTAAAGCAAGCCGTCACCAAGCATGTCTCAATGCGGACGCTGTTGGCTTGGCACATTTACGCCGGCGTCCTAGGGCCGATTTTGGTGATCGTTCACAGCGGCCACAAGTATGACAGTCTGCTCGGAATTGCGTTGACCGCCATGACCTTGCTGGTCGTTGTCAGCGGATTCATCGGGCGATATTTGATGTCGGGATTCGCCAAAGAGATCAAGGCGAAGAAGGCGATGTTGTCCGATTTGGAAACCGCATACGATCAGAGCGTGGTCGAATTGGGCTCGGACCCCGTGACCGCTCAGAGCCTTCGTCCATTTGCGGGTTTCTTTACCCGTTTATCAGCGAGCTTCTTTCTATCCGAACCGCAACAAGAGTCTCGCAGGGCAACCCGTGACGCACTGACTTTGGTTCGACTTGCCGAGTCGATCGCGGATGTCGAGTATGCGATTGCAACTCATGAGGATTTCAAAAAATGGTTCGGGAAGTGGCTGAAATTTCACATTGTGATTTCCTTCGTTCTGTATGGGCTCATGTTGGTTCACGTGTACTACGCGGTCTACTTCGGCTTGCGGTGGTTTGAATAGCAAACGGATTTTATGAAACGCAATCTAATCATCTTCGCTGTCATCACTACCGTGATTTCAGTGACCTATGTGATGGGCCTGATCCCAACGGCTGTAACCGAATCGGTTTCAACGGTCCTGCATCGTTCCGTCAACCCAGGGACGCTTTCGGCGGCTCACGCGAACTTGGGCGACAACTGCCAGGCCTGCCATACGCCGGTCATGGGTGTGGATACCGTCAAATGTATCGTGTGCCACGCCAACAACGACTCCATCTTGCAACGGCAACCGACCGCATTTCACGCCAGCGTCGGGACGTGCAAGGAATGTCATTTGGAACATCAGGGATACGATGCCAATTTGTCCGAGATAGATCACTCGTTGCTGACATCCATCGGCCTCAAGGCACTGGAGGGTGCCGAGCCGGGCAGTGAGGAGCAAGCGGCCCGAGTTGGTCTAGCGGACAAACTCAAATTTGCCAATGCACCTCATGACCGGATTACATTGCAAGAATCGGTGCTTGATTGCAAGTCTTGTCATTCCAACGACGACCAACACCAGGGGTTGTTCGGAAACGATTGTGCGCAGTGCCACGCGACCGACCGTTGGACGATTCCCGAATACAAGCACCCGTCAACCAGTTCGACCGACTGTAACCAGTGCCACCAAGCGCCGCCGAGTCACTACATGATGCACTTCAAGATGATCTCGGCAAAGGTCGCGGGTAAGCCTCACGCACGGGTTGAGCAATGTCACCAATGTCATCAAACGACGAGCTGGAACGATATTCAACGGGCCGGTTGGTACAAGCATCACTGACGAAGCGGGGAGGTGGGAGAGGGGGAGTCTGAGAGATAGAAAATGGTTGAGTGAAGACTGTCGCAAATGCCCCGTGTCTCCCACCTCCCCACTTAAAAATGCCAATGAACGACCTATCCGTCCTCCTTTTGTTTCTAAGCTCGTTGCTTCTCGCACTCATGGCGATGCGGTGGCTGTGTGATTGGCTGGAGCAACCGTCGGTCTTGGGAGAACTGTTGCTGGGCGTGATCGTCGGGAACATTGGATTCTTGTTCGGATCGCCGCTCTTTGCGGTCCTGATGAATCCCGAGTCGGCGGAGACGCTCGTCGAGACTGCACCGGTCGCAACCCATGTCGCGACGATTTTTGCAGCTTTGGCGGAGCTTGGTGCCATTCTGCTGTTGTTTTCCGCCGGACTGGAGACGAGCGTCGCCAAGATGAAACGTGTCGGCGGACGGGCCGTGTTGGTCGCGATCATTGGTGTCGTTGCACCGTTCGCGTTGGCGTACGGAACCTGTGTCGCCTTGCACGTTCAGATGTCGGTTGCCGGGCATCTCTTTTTGGCGGCAACGCTAAGTGCAACCAGCGTTGGCATCACGGCAAGCGTTTTGAAGGACTTGCGGGCCATGGACCGGCACGAATCCGAAATCATCTTGGGTGCTGCCGTCATCGACGATGTCCTTGGATTAGTGCTATTAGCGATCGTGTCGCGAATTGCAACGAGTGGCGATGTTGACCCTTGGTTGATTGCGCAAACCAGCGGAACGGCTTTGCTTTTTGTCTTCCTCACTCTGGTCTTCGGTGAGACCCTCGCGGCTCGCGGGGCGAAGTTGTTTCAATCTCTCGACAAACAGAATGGGCGCGAGTTTTTTGCCTTGGCCTTCACGTTTGGATTTGCATGGTTAGCGCAGGCCGTTGAGTTGGCCGCGATTGTGGGTGGATTCGCAGCCGGACTGGTCATGCGAGACCACGTTGCTCCACTTCGATCTGCGTCCGAGAACGGACGAGTTGTCCCAACGATTTCGACGACGATCGCACCGCTGGAGAGGTTCTTGTCACCGTTGTTATTTTTGTTCGTTGGAATGCAAGTCGATGTTACGTTCTTCTTCGACAGCATGACGTTGCTGCTGGCAGCGATCTTCACGCTGTGTGCCGTGATCGGAAAGCTCCTGTCAGGTATCGTGGCGGGAAGCAATCTCAGCCGACTCGCCGTTGGAATCGGAATGATCCCAAGAGGCGAAGTCGGGCTCGTATTTCTCGGAGTTGGTCGCGGGCTTGGTGTTGTGAATGACTCCCTTTTCGCAGCTCTCGTCATCGTCGTCTTCGCAACCACGATCATCACGCCGCCCCTACTGAAATGGTCGCTGCGACGCGCTGACGCCTGAGACACGGGTGTTGTCAGAGTGACTTGAATGTGTTGTCATTTCGACCTCAGGGGATTTCCTGCTCACTAAATCGAAATCCTTTAAGGTGTTTATACAAAAGGACTTGCGGATTTTCGCAGGACAACGGCACGGCAAATGCGTTTCTTGTCCATCAACGATCACCGAATGGGTCGGGGGTCGTCCTCCCAAGCAAAAGGTACAGAACGATGAAACGAATTGCATTGATTGCCCTGTTCGCCGGCGTGTTGGCGTTGATTCCGTCGAGTTTCACGCACGCGGCCGACTACTTGCATGGACATGGCTACGTTGGTGGTCATGGCTACTCGGGTGGTCATGGTTACGTTGGCGGGCATGGCTACTCGGGTGGTCATGGTTACGTTGGTGGTCATGGCTATTCCGGCCACGGGCATTCCGGCTTCGGACATGTTTCGAGACGCCTCGGGCACGGCGTGGGACATGGGTATCCCTACGTCTCGCCGAACTATGGGAACCATGGGTATTACCGATCGTACGGACATCAGCGCGGGGTTCGGATTTCGACGCCTCACTTCGGCTTGCGGATCGGCCACTAAACGCCGTTGTCTCGGATGCGACGACCAGTTGCCTTGTCGATACCGCTAGAACCGGCTTGTGTTTCCGGCGGGCGTCGATTGCGACGCTTCCGGCCTCAAAGGTGCGGCGAATGGGGTTAGACGAATTGGGCAAACTTGATTGCCAACTTGTTCAGCTCGCAATCTCATTTTTTGCGATCGAGGAGGAAATCCGTGAAGGAACCGGTCGGCTTGAGCATCAAACCATCCGAACGATCTACAAACATCAACCTCTCAGGGAATCGAGGGAATCATGTCGAAGGGAATCGCATCGCTGGCATTACCGCTAGCATTCACACTCGTTTTTGTCCTCTCCGGATGCGCCCGCGATCGCTACGCTTCGGGTGCAGGCACGCTAATCGGTCATTAGGTAGCCGCGAGTTGCCT
>TARA_R110002073_G_scaffold257094_1_pt1 | contig 56762 bp, 50 predicted proteins | sample TARA_R110002073 | Tara Oceans TARA_R110002073 (sample SAMEA4397174) | marine metagenome | biome: Polar Biome; feature: [DCM] deep chlorophyll maximum layer (ENVO:01000326); material: water (ENVO:00002006), including particulate matter (ENVO:01000060) such as... | depth 40 m
TAGGCAAGTCAAAACGTGGGTGGCCCCTTCTCACTAGTGGGTGGCCCCTTCTCACTAGAATGAGTCTACCAGATACGATTCTCGGCAGGGGTGGAACCGAATCGTGCCAACCATGATCCAGGGAGGCTGATCAAGTTGGCCATCAACGAACTCAGAGTCAAGGTTTGGTGGGTGGCACCATCCTATCGAAGGTTTGGTGGGTGGCACCATCCTATCGTGCGCCATCCCGGACACATCGGCACAAGCAGCTCCACCCTTTGTAGGCCGGATCGCAACGGAGCGACGGACTCTGCATGGCACCACTCCCCGCAGCTCTCCGGTGCAGCAAGATGGTTAAACTACCTCCGTCCCCTTTTCGTCCCTTGTGGTTGCTCATTATCGCGTACGAAAGAACGTCGACGGCGAACACCGACGCCAGAGCCTCCATCCGCCGACAAATTCATTCTTTGCGAAACGAGAAATCCTTGCCGGTTGCGTGATCAATTCCAGCCAGAAAGACCCGGCGGACACATCGCTGAGGCCGCGGCATGGCTGTGCTCTCTATCTCGGAACCGACTGACAAGACATCTGGACCCTAGGCAGCGGAATTCAGGAGCCAAGGTTTGGTGGGTGGCAACAGCCGGCCACCCAAAGTCACTCTAAACGCTCGTCAGGCCAGCGGACCGAGTCCGACGATAAGATTCCGGATAACTTCAACCAGCGATTTTTGCCTTCTAGGGAAATTGGGAAGCAACACCTCGGATCAGACTCAAGGCCATATTGCAAACAGACATATGGCTTACAAGCAGAGAAAAGCTCTTCGTTGATCCGATGCAGATCAGCTTCCCAGCCACTAATTTCTCGAAGACGAATACCACAACAATGGTACAAGAGGCCATTGATATCGACTCGCTGCCAACCTCCCGCATCATCCCCTACCATCGCTTCTGCGTAGACAGCATCATCCTCGAGCGTGACAACAAACCAAGAGTCCTGCTGGGTAACCGTTCACCAGAACCATTGCGGGTTGCCCGGTTGACTATTTGGTGAGACGTCGGCGGCGAGCGCGGCGGACTCGCTTGCGGTCGGCCGCTTGGCGACGCTCGTCCTGGCGGTACGTTCGGATCGATTCGCAGTGACCTAACTTCCAAACGTGAGGCGCCATCGAAGCCCAGTCGGTTTCACCGGCCAAGGTCCGTCGCAGCACATCCTCCAAGTAAGCATGCACGTCCAAGTCATTGCGTACCGCACTGACGATGACTGTCATCAAGTTCGCCGCTCGCTCCCCAGCGGCAAGCGAGCCTTTGAATAGCCAGTTCTTTCTGCCAGTCGCGATGCGTTTCATCAACTGCTCGCAGTCGTTGTTGTCGATCGGGATGCTGACATCTTCGGTGAAGCGACTCAGTGCCTTCCAGTGGCGACGCACATAGCCAGCCGCGGCAGCCAGGTTGCTCTTGGGAAGCACCGCCGGGCTGCTCAGCTGATCGCTCGATAGGTAGTCCTCGATCAGGCCAAGCACGTGACGCGATAGGTCTTGCCGACGTGCAAGGGCCTCCGTTTCGGGTAAACCGTTGATCTGGTCTTCGACGTCGTACAGCATCCCGATCAACGATTCCAGCTTCGCAACCTGAAGCGGGAATGCACTTCGGCACTCGTCGATCTTGCGGCGCGCATGGGCCCAGCACGCGGCGAACTGAATTCGCTCGCCGCTTCGAACATCGATCTTTTGAAAGCCCGACCAACAGTCTCCGATTAAAGTTCCTTCGTAATCGCCCAGCACGTCATCCGGCCCGTCACGGTGACGACTGACCGTGAAGTCGAACGCCACCACCGGCAACCTCGAAGCATAGTAGCCCCAGAAGTTCGCTTTGATGCTCGGCTTACCTTTTCGAATCGCATCTTCAAAGACTTCGGCGATCCGATCACCGCGAGGATGGTTCGACAAGTCAGGCATCGCCGCCGGCGTGATCAGCACCACGCCGGTATCGTCACAGCCGATACAGGTGTCGGTCTTCAAGAAGCTTCGCAGGTAATCGGCCAGCGGCTGCAGGGCGAACTCGACCTGAGTTTCGAGATTGCAAAGCGTCGATCGACTGGGCGTCCAACCGCTGCCGGCGAACATGTCTTGCTGGCGATAGAACGGCATGTGAAAGAAGTACTTCTGAGCGACCACTTCGACAGCGACGGATACATCGAAGCGGTCGCCTTCAACCAACCCGGTCGGACGCTCGGGACTGATGATTCCAGGCTTTTTGTCGGGGGCCGATGGAGCAGCAGGCACCGCATATTTGGCGTACTTGACGACTTCAACGCGAAGCTCGGCTCGCTTCCAGGCAAGTCGCTCGACTTCGTCATAGCCGATCAGTTTGAGGCCTTCACGTTTGTCTTCGGGCAGATCGACGATGCGTTCACTGCGAGGCAAATGTTCGGGGAATTTACGATCCGTTTTGCGAGGCGGTTTGGGCTTGCCGTTCTTCTCTTCGTTGTCACGGACGATCTGCTGAGCTTCGCGGATCGCGTCTTCGATCGCACTGACGACCTCCGGCGTGGCTTCTTCACCGAGGTCCAGGAACAACTGTCCTTCGCTATCGACTCGGCGTTCGCTCTTGCGGCCAAAGAGTTGTCGCAGCAGCTTCTCGACCTTCAGGTTCAGTTCGGCGTTTTCTTCGCTGAGTTTGTCATTGACCGCTTTGACTTCCAGCACCGAATGAGCCTGCTCGGTGAGCTGCTTGTCCTTTCGCTCCAGTGCGATTGCCTGTTCTTGAATCGCAACGGACTGTTCCTCGACTTGCTTTCGCAGCGATGCGATCAACGCGGCGGCGGAATCGGGATCGTCTCGAAGTGCTTTGGCATCCATGATGGCGACATTATAAAAACTGCTTTCAAACGCCCAAGACGCATGAGCGCAAAAAGAAGCGGCATGACCAAGATACCTTCGTCATGCCGCGTGGTGAGCGGGTCGCTAGAAAAACGTGTTTACGCCGCCATCCGTTTTCGCCTGACCCGGGCCGAAGCCAAATCGACGCCGCCGAGCCACTTCGCCAGCTCGACAGCGTCGATCGTGACGTGGGTTTGATCACTGCCTGCCTTAGGCAACTCGACGGTTCCTTGCTCCAAACGGCGATACCAGAGCGTCAGTCCTCCGGTCTCCCACCACAGGGCTTTGATGCGATCGCGTCTTCGATTGACAAACAGGAACAACGAACCGCTGGTGACGCTTTGGCCGAGCTGCGAGGTGACGATGCCGGTCAGCCCGTCGAAGCCTTTGCGGAAGTCCACCGGCGTGGTGCATAGGAAGATCGGAGATCCCTGAGGTAGTCCGGTCATGGCCGCACCGCTTCGCTTGCATCCGAGCCGAGTACTTCGATCTCGATTGAGACGCCACCGGGCAGCTGCACCGTTGTGCGAACGTTCGTCTTTGGTGGCGGTGCCTGCTGGCCTTGCGAATCGACGATGCGAACAGGGATCAGAGCGGGCGTCGGGCCGGAATCGGGCGGCGAAGCAGAACCAGCGGCCTTGGCAGGTCCAAGCAACTTGCGTCGCCAGTGATAGTAGGATGGCTGCGAAACGCCTTCGGCAGCACAGAACTGAGCAACAGTCATCTCGGACTGGCTAAACCGCTGCAAACGTTCGGCCCATCGTTGAGCTGCTCGGGAGTGTGTCATGGGTTCTCTCCGCGAAAGGGAAGCGAAACAAAACCCACCAAGCTAACCCTCGCGCCTACAACGGTTCTGGTGGACGGTTACCCTGCTGGTGAAATGCCAACACCAAACTCCTGCCTTCATTCATGCATGTGTTGAAGGAGTAGCCAAGATCGCCAAGCCGTTGTTCAAGGATAAATCGCCCTTTCTTCTCAAAAAGGACCTCCCTTTCATCTTGCATACGAGCATCTCCTTGGAACTCCAGTTGCCAACTACATCGACTTGCCCCATTTGTACGGGAGTCAAGGTTTGGTGGGTGGCACCATCCAGCAGACCTATTCTTGGCGAATCCGGCTACGGGGGTGGAACCAAACCATGCCAACCAGATCCGAGGAGAGTAGCCAAATTGGGCCGCAACGATTCAGCAGATCCACTCGGCCAAAACAAAAACACGTCAGCAAATGCTGACGTGTCGATGTTGTTTTTAATTCGCAGCTTTGGTGAAGCTTAGCGGCTGGCTCGCAGTTGCCCGCGAGCTCGACGCACGGCGGCGTCTTTGATTTGAGCTTGCTCGGGAGTGCTGCTGGGCATGTCCAGTGCTTCCGCCAATGTCTTGGTCGCTTCGTCATTGTCGAGCAAATCCACAGGGATCGCTCGTCCGGTCAAAACGTTCACGACGTCATCCTCGACTTGGGCGAAACCCCCATCGACGAAATATCGTTCGGGTCCGCTGACCGTTTGCAAACGCAACACACCGTAGCCGAGACGGCCAATCATTGGTGCACGACCGCGCTGAACGCCCAGTTCGCCATCGAACATCGGCAAGGCTACAAAGTCAGCTTCCCGATCCAATTCGGTTCGTTCGGGCGTGACGACGACACATCGAATGGACATCGGTTACTTGGACTCCATCTTCTTGGCTTGCTCTTCGGCTTGCTCGATCGCACCGACGTACATGAACGCTTGCTCGGGCAGGTGATCGTACTTGCCGTCACAGATTCCTTCGAAGCTGCGAATCGTGTCTTCGAGCGACGTGATTTCACCGGGTTTGCCGATGAAGACTTCTGCGACCAGGAAGGGTTGCGACAGGAATCGTTCGATGCGGCGAGCGCGGTGAACGATGGTCTTGTCTTCTTCGCTGAGTTCGTCGACACCGAGAATCGCGATGATGTCTTGCAGTTCGCGATAACGTTGCAAGATCGTTTGAACGCGGCGGGCGATCGTGTAGTGACGGTCGCCGACGTACTGAGGGTCCAAAATTCGCGAGTTCGAAGCCAACGGGTCGATGGCGGGATAAATCCCTTTTTCCGAAATCGAACGCTCAAGGTAAATGAACGCGTCGAGCTGACCGAACGCCGTGGCCGGTGCGGGGTCAGTCGGGTCATCGGCAGGCACGTAAACGGCTTGCACCGATGTAATAGCACCTTGCTTGGTCGAAGTAATCCGTTCTTGCAGGGCACCCATTTCAGTTGCCAGCGTGGGCTGATAACCCACAGCCGATGGCATCCGTCCGAGAAGTGCGGACACTTCCGAACCCGCTTGCGAGAAGCGGAAGATGTTGTCGACGAACAACAGCGTGTCAGCACCGGTTGTGTCGCGGAAGTATTCCGCCATTGTCAGTGCGGACAGGGCAACACGAAGACGTGATCCTGGTGGCTCGTTCATCTGACCGAACACCATGCAGGTTTGCTCGATCACGTTGCGACCGGTCGAACCGATCTCAGTTTCTTGCATTTCCAACCAGAGGTCGGTGCCTTCGCGAGTTCGCTCACCCACACCGGCGAAGACCGAGTAACCACCGTGGCTCGATGCGATCCGAGCGATCAACTCGGTCAGAATGACGGTCTTGCCCAGACCCGCACCACCGAACAAACCAGCCTTACCACCACGAACAAACGGGGTCAGAAGGTCAACCACCTTGATGCCCGTTTCGAACAATTCCGTGTTCGTCGACAGTTCGTTGACGGGAGGAGCTTGACGGTGAATGGGCCAGTAATCGTCGGCTTGGACATCACCACGTTTATCGATGGGTTGACCGAGAACGTTGAAGACGCGGCCCAAGGTGGCTTTTCCGACGGGAACCGAAACTGGCTTGCCAGTGTCGACCACGTCCATGCCTCGCATCATGCCTTCGGTAGAACCCAAAGCAATCGCACGAACGCGACCACCGCCGAGGTGTTGCTGCACTTCGCCGGTCAGGTCAATGGTGACCCCTTTGTGCTCGCTTTGGATTGTCAAAGCGTTGTAGATCTTTGGCAGTTGACCTTCAGGAAACTCGGCATCAAAGGTGGAACCGATGACTTGAGTGACGCGGCCGGTGGCGGTTGCAGTGGACATGAGGGAGAAGCTCCTAGCGGTTAGCTACTAGCAATTAGCTTATGAATTGAATGGGGTGGTGTGTTTGCTGTGACGATTCGTCATTTGAAAATCGATGTCTCAAGTAGCTAGTGGCAAGTCGCTAGAAGCTCTCAAGCTGCCCGAGGGCATTAGCCTTCCAGGGCCTCGACACCGCCGATGATTTCCATGATTTCGCCGGTGATTTGACTTTGACGGGCTCGGTTGTAGGTCATCGACAGCTGTTTGATCATGTCGCCAGCACTCTCGGTGGCTCCCTTCATCGCGATCATTCGAGCGACCTGCTCGCTCACCGCAGCATCCAGGAAACACTTGAACAACTTGACTTTGAAACTGGTCGGCACGACCTCTTCCAAAATGCTTTCCGCCGATGGAAGGAATTCGTATTCGGCATTGGTGTCGTCTGAACCAGCCGAATCGGAATCCGATTCGTCAGCCAGTGAACCAAGTGGAAGCAAGGTTTCGATCACGGCCTCTTGCTTCGATGTGCTGATGAACTTGGTGTAGACGACATCCAACCGGTCAATTTTGCCGGTGATGTATTCGGCCAAGTAACCTTCAGCGATTTTCTCGACGTCGTCGTACGCAGGCTGATCTTCGAACTGCAGGAACTGCTGTTCGGTGTCGATCCCGCGAAACTTCAAACCGTTGACACCGCGTTTGCCGCTGGCGTCGATGATGACGTTTGGAATCGTTTCGCGGAGCGTTTTGATACGGGGCATCGCCGTTCGCAAAATCGACGCGTTGTAACCACCGCACAAACCACGGTTGCTGGCCAAAACCAGAACCCGCGTTGTGTTGATCTTTTCGCGTTGTTCCAACAGCGGGTGCTGCACGTCCAACCCGGCATCCGCCAATCGCGAAACGATTTTGGTGATCTGCTCGGTGTAAGCCGTGGCCGCGGCAGCGCGGTCCATTGCTTTCTTGTACCGAGCCGTTGCGATCAGCTCCATCGTCCGCGTGATTTTGCGGATGTTGCGAATCGACTTGCGTCGTTTATCGAGGGCACGTGCGTTGGCCATGAATCACTCCGCCTTTCGGGTTCAGGCTGCAGGGGTGGCGGGTTTGTAGACAGTCTTGAACTCTTTGACCGCCGCAACGATGCGTTCAGCGATTTCATCGCTCAAGGCTGGCGTCGCGGTCAGATCGCTGATCAACGAACTGTGCTTGTCATGGACGTATTGCAACAATTCCTTCTCGAACCTTTGCACTTCTTTGACAGCAACGTCATCGAGGTGACCGTTCGTTCCGGCGTAGATGCTGATGACTTGCTCAGCAACGGATAGCGGTTGGTACTGAGGTTGTTTGAGCAACTCGACCATGCGGTAACCACGATCCAGTTCGGCCTGGGTCGCAGGATCCAAGTCGGTACCGAGCTGGGCGAATGCTTCCAAAGCACGGAAGGCAGCCAACTGAAGACGCAAACCGCCGGAGACCTTCTTCATGGCCTTCGTTTGAGCGGCACCACCCACGCGAGAAACACTGATACCAGGGTTCATAGCGGGACGAACGCCCGAGAAGAACAAGTCAGGTTGAACGTAGATTTGACCGTCGGTGATCGAAATCACGTTGGTTGGAATGTAAGCCGAAACTTCGCCTTCCAGCGTTTCGATAATTGGGAGGCTGGTGATCGAACCGCCACCGAGCTCATCGGACAACTTCGACGAACGTTCGAGCAAACGACTGTGACAGTAGAAAACGTCACCGGGGTAAGCTTCGCGACCTGGTGGGCGACGCATCAGCAAGGACATTTGGCGATACGCGGTGGCTTGTTTGGACAAGTCATCGTAGACGACCAAGGCGTGTCCGCCGTTGAACATGAAGTGTTCTGCCATCGCGGTACCGGCATAAGGAGCCACGTACTGCATAGGAGCAGGCGAGCTAGCACCGGCGGCAATGACGGTGGTGTATTCCATCGCACCGTGACGCTCGAGGACGTCGACGACCGAAGCAACGGCGGAGTCCTTTTGACCGATGGCGATGTAGAAACACTTCACGCCCTGACCCTTTTGGTTCAGGATCGCGTCGATCGCGATAGCGGTCTTTCCGGTCTTTCGGTCACCAATGATCAGTTCGCGTTGACCGCGTCCGATCGGGGTCATCGAGTCGATGGCCTTGATACCGGTTTGCAGAGGCTCGGTCACCGGTTTGCGTTCAGCAACGCCCGTCGCGATGATTTCCACCGGGCGAGTGATGTCGGTTTGGACGGGGCCTTTGCCGTCCAGTGGGTTCCCGAGTGGATCGAGAACGCGACCGATAACTGCATCGCCGGCTGGAACGGACAACAGCGTTCCGAGTGCTTTGACTTCTTGACCTTCTTCGATCGTCAGGTAGTCACCCAGAATGATGACCCCGACGCTGTTTTCTTCCAGGTTGAAGGCCAGACCGATCGATCCGTTGGCGAACTCGACCATTTCACCGGCCATGACGCCAGACAGGCCGTAGACGCGAGCAATCCCGTCACCAACTTCCAAGACCGTTCCGACTTCGCGGACGTCAATTTTGTTATCGAACTGTTCGATCTCGGCCTGCAAGACAGAGGCGATCTCGTCGCTATTGAATTTCACTGGACCGTACCGTGTTTTCCGATGGTGGTTTGTGCGTAAATGTTTTGGGGTGGAAGTTCAGTCGCCGCGTTGGATCACGACGATGAACTGAATCGATCCGACTGTTCGATCAATTGACGAGCGAAACCAGCCGCAGCGGCCTTGCCGAGCTTGTCCAACCGGCTGGCGACTGACGAATCAAAAACGGTGTCGCCGACTCGGATCACCATTCCGCCGATCAGTCCGGTATCGACTGACTCACGAAGGCGAACGGTTTTGCCAAAGCGGCTGGAAAGTTGTTGGGTGACTTCACCACGAAGCTGTTCCGTCATTGGAACCGCCGTGCGAACTTCCGCGACGACTCGTCCTGCGGCTTCGTCGAACAACTCGACCGCCGCATCGCGAACTGCGACCAAGTAACCGAGTCGACCACGTTTGGCCATCACCTTCATCAGCTTGACCAAGGTTGGATGACTGTTCCCACCAAACAAACGATCCACCACTCGGCATTTTTCGTCAGCGTCGATTTGCGGCGATTGAAATGCGAGTTGCAGCTTGGGGTTGTGCAACAAAGCTTCGTCACAAATCGCGTTCAAATCACTGACAACCGCATCGGTGGATCCATCCGCTTGAGTCGCAGCGAGCAACGCCCGAGCGTAGGTCTTGCCGAGTTTTTCGGCGCCGACGTCAAGGACGGTGGAATGCGAGGCGGTTTCGGACACGTTGGGGGTCTCGTCGGTTGAGCGTCGTAGGAATTTCAGGGAAGGAAGTTTGACCACGTCAAAGGCGTTAGTTCTGGCTGGGAAGCCGTTCCATCGATTGACGAATCAAATCCGCGTGATCGTCAGCCGACAATTCGCGACCGACGACACTGCGAGCGACTTGCATGGCCAAATTGGACGTTTGTCCGGCCATTTCAGCCATCGCAACTTTCTTTGCATTCTCGATGTCCGACAAAGCTCGTTCGCGTTGAGCGGCGGCTTCCACTTTGGCAGCATCGACAATCTTCTGACCGTTTGCTTCGGCGTCACGACGAGCATCTGCCAGCATCGTTTGAACTTGGCTGGCTGCCTCGTCCAATTTCAACTGGTAATCGCTCAGCATTTGCTTCGCTTCGGCACTGGCCTTTTCAGCCGATTCCAAATCTTCGCGAATCTTTTCTTCGCGAGCCTGCAAACCGCCCAGGACGGCTGGCCAAACGAATTTAGACAGAATCGCCAAGACGCACAGGAAGATGATCAGGTTCCAAATGGCCGACCCACCGTCGAACGACAACAGAGGAGTCGCTGCATGTTCCGCGTCGCCGTGACCATGTTCGTCTCCGGCGGCTTCATCGTGCCCATGGTCATCACCTTCGTGATCATGGTCGTGATCGCCATCTTCGCTGTCCGCCGCGTCCGCATGAGCGTCCACCACGGTCACTTTATCTTGTGCTGACACAAAACTTGCAGGTGAAACCACCAACAACATCAGTGAAGCCAGCAAAGGAAGCGAGCTGATTGCAAGCAAGCGTTTCATCAAATTCGACCTAGCCGCGGCACAACAGAATGAAAACCAAACCGATAACGGTCGCACCTTCAATCAGTGCTGCCGCAATGATCATCGCCGTTTGGATGCGTCCACCAGCTTCAGGCTGACGTGACATCGCGTCGACGGCACTGCCGCCAATACGCCCGATGCCCAGCCCGGCACCGATAATGATCAGTCCGATTCCAATCCCCAGACCCATGCGGCCGAAGTCGTAGGAAGCGATTTCTTGGGCCAACATCATTGCCAGTTCTAACATCTTCTGATTGCTCCGTAAGAATTTTGAGCGAGTGAAAGGGGAAAGGTGTTTTTTGTACGCGGAAGAATAGTCCAACTAAGTCGAACCGTCATGCCACCCTGCTGTAGTTTCGTCAGAAAGGAGCCGAAAAAGGTTTCGGTCCCGAACGCCTGACGGCGCGAATCAAAACAGTTTGCGGACTCAGGGCAATTTCGTCGTGCTCTGAGCCTTGAAAACGAGCGACAAAATGCCACATCGCTTTCCGTTCATTCAAGTCGACCGTCGCGGGTTTTTCAAAACCGATCAGGCACCCGCTGGATGACTGGCACCCACGGCTGGACTGATGCGACTGGGGTCAAAAATCTTGTCTGGGTCCATTTGGTTGGCGTCCGTCATTGCGTGCGGGTCGTCGTCCAAATGTTCGTCGTGTTCATGAGTCGCCATCGCGGCGATGAACAGCACTGTCAGGAAGGTGAAGATGAACGCCTGCAAGCAGCAAACAAACAACTCCAACAACGTCAAGCACGTTGCCACCAAGACCACTGGAACACTGACCGCGTATCCCATTCCCTTACTCGCTTCACCCGCAGCGAAGATCAAACCAACAAATGCTGCGAGAACCAAGTGACCTGCCATCATCGTGCCGAACAACCGCATCGCGAGCACGAAGCACTTGATCAACAAACTGAGCCATTCAAGTACATAAAGCATCAAAGCAATCGGCAGCATCAGTATGCCGCCATCCCATCCGATGGGATTGAAGTGGTTGAAAAAGTCCTTGACGCTGGTTTCTCGAATCCCGATGAAAATGATTGCGAACAAAGAGGTGAGAGCCAAGACACTGGTGAGCGACAAATTCCCGGTCGCACTGCCGCCCCAATGCGAATAGGCGTCATTGCCAGTGACTAGTTCCAACATGTAACCGAATGGGATCACACCCAAAATATTGGCAAACAGGATGAAGAAGAACACCGTCCAAATGTAGTGAATGTATTTGTCCGTCAGCCCGTGCAAGTTTGGATACGCAACCTCGTCGCGTATGAAGGCACAGATCGTTTCGAATAACTGAGACAACCGACCGCGGGTTTGATAACGCCCCAGTCCCTCCCCGTGAAAGATACTAATCTTCCGGGAGCACAACACACCCGTCACGATGAGAAGAAAACCCACCAAAGCCGACATCATCAAGTGATTGGTGATGAAGAACTGATAGAACCCGTCGCGAACTCCCAAAGCAGGTATGTCGGTGCCTTCGCCACCAAACGGGATCTTGAGCAACGGCGAACCATGCAACGCGTGCGGAATCGCGTGATCAGTCGGGTCGTGACCGGCTGCGGCTAAGAATGGCAACATGACAGATGAAATTGGGTCGGGATGATTTCAGGCACCGTCACGGTGAGCGAACCGTGCGATCACAATGACTTCGACGGCCAATAAACTGACATGCCAGAACAGCACCCAGCCGGCGGTCCAAGTCTCGGGAGCGTCCAAGTAATAACTACTGACCAAAAGCAACGCAACGGTCCCGCTGATCCGAATCAGCATCCCAGCCAGAAAGCCTTGCGTAGCCAGCCACCGGTCTGTGCTGATCTGGACCGACATCAATCGCGGAAAGACCGAGGCCAAAGCGATCACCCAACTCGCGATCGCCAACTTTCGCCACACCAAAAAGGGACTGACCAGCGACACAATGCCCCAGGTCGAATTTGGCGAAATCGCGTTCTCAACAAAGCTCACCGCGATCACCAACAGGCACAACACCAGCCAAACCACGGTGATCGCTGCAACCGTGATCAAAATAACTCTGCTCGAACTCGCTTGCGTCAATTGTCACCGCCTACGGGCTGTTGATTTAGTCGTGTGATTGAATGACAACAATTACCGATGGGTAGTAGCCCCATTTGGCGTCTGATTAACCGCCGCTAACGTTGACCGCCGCCAACGCGGTACGGTTCTTTCAATCAACAGCCCGTCTTTAAAGAAATGAGCGTGCCAAACACGTTCCAAAGGCTGATTTCAAGACGGAAGCTGATTCACCATCAAGATGAGCCGGTAGAACCCCAAACAGAATCCGACCAAAACTCCGGCGATTGCGATATACGGGGTCTCGTTCCCCATCCATGGATCGAGCCAGTAGTAACCCATTGCGCCCAGCAGCAAGGGAAATGACGCCAATTCGAACCCCGCGGAGGCCAACCGAAGCATCGGCTGCGTGTTGCCGCCATCGCCGTTTCGTTTCTTTGGATCACTCATGCCAACCCCCCTCTCCTAAGCTGTTTGCTCGATTTTCTCAGCGAGTCAGTTATAGTGTCGCGAACATGATCTCACCCAATGCTTCGCCAATTCGTTCTGCTCGAACTGTGCAAAGATTGGACGATCAGAGGGTTTTTGTCATCCGAGGGTCCGTCTTTTCGCTTCTCAATCCGGCTTTTCGCCAATCGGACACTGGAACATTGAGCATCCCCTTGCCATAATAGTTGGGCAGCAGATTCCCCCGTTAAGGTGCGATCACTAACCGATTATGCCTCCTTCCCCAGCATTATGCCTGGGTGAATTTTGGCATCAATCTGTTGCCTCAAATCAACCATTCACGCCTCTCCGGCCCCCAACCTTGGGGTGTTCAGTGAGGCGTTCATCTCGAGGAGCCCACCTTGATTAGTACTGTTGATCTACCGTCGCAAACCCGTCGCGAATTGGCTGAAATCGCCAAGAACTACGGAATCACAGGTTGGCACTCGATGCGGAAAGATGACTTGATCAGTGAGATCAAGAAGGCACAGCAACGCTTGCGCCGAAAAGCCGCCAGCGATGCAAAGAAAAGCCGGGCAGGGGCCGGTGCTGGATCCGCCAAGGCGAAAAGCACTTCCAAACCTAGCGAGCCAAGAGCCGCCGCCAAAAAATCTCGCTCCACAACGAGCAGCAAGGCTCCCACCAAGTCTCCAGCTCGCAAATCTGCCACCAGCAAACCAAAAACGACCGTGCGAACTCGCCCGGACGCACCGATGACGGACCTGACCGAACCCAAGGTTTCCGCGAAAACCGAACGCATCCGGGCTGAGATGCGTCGCCGCCGCGAATTGGTTCAAAAACACAAGGATCTATCAACCGGAACGCTGGTTGCCGGATCCGCCGTCACCGACGGTGCGCAGCGTCACCGTGCTGATGCTCCTCACAAAGATCGCATCGTCCTGGTCGTTCGCGACGCCTATTGGTTGCAGGCCAGCTGGGAGATCACCCAAACCAGCGTCCAACGTGCTCAGTCGGCGATGGCCGAAAAATGGCACACCGCCGTTCCAACGCTGCGTTTGTTGGCCGTCGGTGACGTGACCAGCAACAGTGCCGAAACGGTTGCCCGCGATATCACCGTGCATGGCGGAGTCAGCAACTGGTACGTCGACGTCCAAAACCCGCCGTCTCGCTACCGCGTCGCAATCGGATACTTGGCCAGCGACGGTGAATTCCACTGCCTGTGCCGCAGCAACGTGGTCGAAACCCCCGTGCCCGGCGATTGCCAACGTCTCGACGAACACTGGCAGGACATCGCTGAGGATTACGAGCGCATCTACGCTCTCAGCGGCGGTTACGAATCCCGCAGCAACGATCTGCGAGAAGTCTTCGAAGAGCGTCTTCAACGCAAGATGCCTCATCGCAACGATTCGGGCTCGACCACCGGCGATCCCTCGCTGCTGCGTCAAACCAAACTGCGTTTGGATGTCGAAGCCGAACTGATCGTGTTTGGAAAAGCCGACCCAACCGCCTCGGTGATGGTTGGCGGACATCCCGTCAAACTGCAAAACGATGGTGCCTTCACGGTTCGCATGGAATTCCCCGACAAACGTCAGGTACTTCCCGTGACCGCCGAAACACGCGATGGTCTTCGCCAACGCACCACCGTGATCGCGATCGAGCGAAACACGAAAGTCATGGACACCGTCGAACTTCAAGAGAACAACTGAGCATGACCTCTCACTCCACCCTGTCGCGGCGTTTCGCCGCGACTTTTTTGTTGGCATCCGCAGTCCTCTTCTCCGGATTCGCCTCCGCAGACGACACATCCAAAGCCGAATCAGTCGACGATTCGCTAAGTGTCCTGATCATCACCAGTGGTTGCTGCCACGATTACGACTTTCAGGCCAAAGCCATCCAGATGGCGGCCACAAAAGCCGGCGTCGAAGCCAAATGGACCGTCGTCAACGATGGTGGCAAAGGCACCCAAGCCGAGATCGACTTCTACGGCGATGAAGATTGGGCCAAACCGTTCGACGTCGTTATTCACAACGAATGCTTCGCCGCAACGACCAACCCCGATTACATCCGCCAAATCACAAAAGCCCACCACGCTGGCGTTCCCGCCGTGGTGATTCACTGTGCGATGCACACCTATCGTGACGCGGAAATCGATGATTGGCGCGAGTTCCTCGGCGTGACCAGCCGCCGCCACGATCACCAAAGCCACTACCCAATCAAAGTGGTCGCGGAAGACCATCCGGTGATGCGTGAGTATCCCGCCGCCCACGTGTCCGCGATGGACGAGCTGTACATCATCGAAAAGGTTTGGCCCAACACGACCGTTTTGGCGACCTCCAAGAGCGAACGTGATGGCAAATCGCATCCCGTCATTTGGACCAACCAATACGGCGACGCTCGCGTTTACGGAACGACCTATGGTCACTCCAACGAAACGTTCCAGGATGAAGTGTTTCTGGCCAACTTGGTCCGCGGCATGCTCTGGGCCGCCGGTCGCGTCGAGTAGTCTGAGGCCCGGCCGCAAAGCGTTCGTGCGACTCTTAAATGCTGTGCCAGCAGCGTCTTGAGAACCCCGCCCGACGAAGAGGTCGTGCAGTTTTTAAGTGCTGTGCTCGCAAGGTTGAAATCACCCTCCTGAACGCAGTTGGGGAGGGTCTGAATGCGAGCGTTCAGCGAGAATTCCGGGGAGGGGGAGTGCGAGCCGTTTCCCATGCCCGGCCCCCTCCCTCGCGTACGCCTGAACGGCGTCGCTTGACCTCCCCCAAAACTTCGTTTCGGGAGAGGTTCTCAAATGCAGACAATTGCACGCCCGACGAAGTCGAGAGGGGTCAGAAAGTGAGATTTCCGGGGAAGGGCAATCCGCGCCGCCTCTCTCCCGGATCATTCGCGGGCAGTCAACAGCTCATCACTTCGTCCACCATGTGCCGCTGACACGGGTTCGTCTTGCGTTGCTGAAATGGCGGCGAACCGTGGTTCATAACTCATTGGGTACCGATGCCCTCACGCATCAGTGCTAAACTGATCGACCGAACTCGACACTCCGTTTGGTTGGTCTTTTCAGCTTGAGCTCATTGATGGCACGCACTCTGATCCGAAACGCGCAGGCGGTTTTGCCTGGCGATGGCATCCACAGTTCTTCCGGCACCGTCGATCTTCGTCACGTGCTGATCGAAGACGGCAAGATTCTTGACGCCGACGCTTCTTCCACCGCCTCGTGCGATCACCTCATCGAAGCCGACGATCTGTTTCTGCTGCCCGGCGTGATCGACGACCAAGTCCACTTTCGCGAACCAGGCCTGACGCACAAAGAAGACTTGGCAACCGCGTCGCACGCTTGTGCCGCCGGTGGTGTGACCACGTTCTTGGAAATGCCCAACACGAAACCGCCCGCGATCACCATCGAAGGTGTCCAAGCCAAAGAAGCCCTGGCCGCCGAAAAATCACTGGTCAACTATGGCTTCTACATCGGTGCGACACCGGACAACGTGGCCGAGCTGAATGCCGCTCAAAACGTTCCCGGCATCAAAATCTTCATCGGCAGCAGCACCGGCAATTTGTTGGTCGATGAACAAGCCGCCTTGGAACGCATCTTCGCTGAGACGACTCTGCCGATCTGCGCCCACTGCGAAGACGAAACGACCGTGCGAGCCAACGCGGAACGACTGGCGGGCACCACCGACATTAACGATCACTCCCGCATTCGCGATGAAGCCGCCGCGGTGATCTCGACCGCCCGAGCCACCGGGTTGGCCCGTCGACATCAACATCGTTTTCATGTCTTGCACGTGTCCACCGCCGCGGAACTCGTGTCGCTCGTGGATCCATCGCCATACCTGACCGCGGAAGTCTGCCCGCATCACTTGTTCTTCAACGTCGATGATTACGACCGCTTGGGTTCACGAATCCAAATGAACCCATCGATCAAGACCGCGGAGGACAACGCGAAACTTTGGCAAGCCCTGCAAGACGATGTCATCCAAGTCATCGCGACCGACCACGCACCTCACACGCTGGAAGAAAAAGCCCAACCCTACCCGCAGTCACCATCGGGTTTGCCAGCGGTTGAGAACTCACTCGCGTTGATGCTGAATCAATGCAACGCTGGCAAAGTCACGATGCCACAGATCGCACATTGGATGAGCGACGCGCCAGCGCGAGTTTGGGGCATCACGGGCAAAGGCCGCATCGCCAATGGTTACGACGCCGACTTGGTTTTGGTCCGCATGAATTCCGAGCGCACCATTCGCGACGAAGACCAACACACGAAGAACCGCTGGAGTCCCTGGAACGGCGAGACTCTTCGCGGCTGGCCCGTCACGACGATCGTGAACGGTTCGATCGTGTGGTCCATCGACGGCGGTTTTCGAGAAAAGATTCGCGGCCAAAAACCCATCTTCGATCACGCCCGCGGCGGCTTCTGGAACACGGCAGACGGCATCGGCCCAACAAACGCCTGATAGGTTGCACACCCACGCAGGCTTTCCGTTGCTCATTCTGCTTCACTGACTTGATCGATCATCGGCGGACTTCGATCATGCTCTTGCACCCATCTCATTCATTCGCCCCTAGCCAACCAAGTCATGTCGCACGTTCACGTTTTGCAGCACCCTTTGGTTTCGCATCACCTTTGTCAATTGCGAGACAAACGGACTCGGCCGCCCGAGTTTCGATCCGCCGTTTCACGGCTGGCGATGTTGATCGGAGTCCGCGCGACGGATGACTTGCCGACACAACCCGTCACCATTCCAACTCCGGTTGCGGACGCACCTTGTCACGAGTTGGCGGCCGACATCGGGATCGTGCCCGTGCTTCGAGCGGGACTGGGAATGGTCGATCCGTTGCTGGATTTGATTCCCGATGCCTCCGTGTGGCACCTGGGTTTGTATCGCAACGAGCAAACTGCCGAACCGGTTGGCTACTACGACAAACTGCCGAAGAAAGGCGCACCGAACGTCGCCTTGATACTCGATCCAATGTTGGCCACCGGCGGATCGATCGACATGGTCGTTCGTCGTTTGATGCGGTGGGGAGTCGAAGACATCCGTGTTCTCAGCATCATCGCATCCCAAGCCGGACTCGACCGCGTGGCCAAAGATTTCCCCCACGTCAAATTGTTCGTCGCCGCGGTTGACCCCAGCTTGAACGAGCAAGCCTTCATCGTCCCCGGCCTCGGCGACGCCGGCGACCGCATCTTCGACACACCTCAAAACGACTGACAATCTGTCGCGTGAGTGTTCGAGCAGCGAATCCGCAATCGCTATGGCCCAACCGGTGAAACACGACGAAGGAAGCCACAAAAACGATCATCAAACTTCTTTCTTCGACTGATCAATGACGGCTTGGTAGAATGATGAATGTTCAAATCCAACTCGGAGCACCCCAAAATGAGCCCGAATCTATCTCCTGAGAACCAAGCCTATATCGACGACCAAGTCGCAGGCGGTGTCTACACCTCTCGCGAAGAGGCGATTGATGCAGGCGTTGCATTGCTTCGCAAACGCAACGAGTTGGTGGCTCATTTGAAAGAGAGCCGTCGTCAGCTCGACGAAGGTGAACTGGTTGAATACGACGACAAAACACTGGCCGCACGATTTGATGAGTTGAAAGCGAAAGCATCTTCTCGGTCGCAGATGTGAGTCGCTATCTACTTTCGCACTCCGCGAATGCGAATCTCGATGAAATTGCGTGCGATGCAAGCAACGCAGTTGCGATTTTGGAAGCGTTGCACAATACGTTTCAGGTGTTAGCCAACCATCCTCAAGTCGGAACACTTCGCGAAGACCTGTTGCCCGGCATCCGAGTGTTCTCGCCTCCTCGTCCCGCCAACAACTACATCATTTTCTTCTATCCAATATCCGGAGGCATCGAAGTCGCTGCTGTGATACACGGATCTCGAGATTGGATCACCATGTTCACCGACGGGTTCGCACCGAAAGCCCCATGACTTGGTCAGGTTGTTGCCGCAGCGCCGAGCGCTTCGGTCAGCAGACTATGTTCGGTCCATTCGCTTGCTGGGCGGATGCCGGTCAGGCGGCCTTGGTGAATCACGCCGATCGAATCGCAGACGCCGAGCAACTCGGGCAAATAACTGCTGATCAACAAGATCGCTTTGCCTTGCGCCGCCAGTTCACCAATCGTTTGATAAATCGTGCGTTTGCTGCCGATGTCGATGCCGCGGGTGGGCTCATCGAGCAACAGGATCTCGCAATCGTGATGCAGCAAACGAGCCAAGGCGATTTTCTGCTGGTTGCCGCCGGATAGCTCACCAATCGCCTGATCGGGATCGCTCGCCCGAACCGCCAATTCTTTCATCCAATGCTCGGTCGCCTTCTTCATTTCCGATCGGCGAAGGAACGGGCCTCGTCGGTAAGGTTCCGTACGAGTCAGCGTCAGGTTCTCGGTCAGACTGCGTTCCAAGAACAACCCTTCGTTCTTGCGATCCTCGGACACCAAACCCATCGCGTCTCGAATCCAACTCTTCTGCGGATCCCGCCGCGCATCTTCGCGACCCATCACGACGACTTTGCCAGACGCCAATCGATCCAGCCCAAACAGGGCTCGAATCGTTTCCGTCCGTCCCGCGCCGATCAATCCGGCGAGCCCCAAGATCTCGCCTCGGTGCAGCGTCAATGAAACATCGGTAGGCAAACGTGACCCGCGAACATTTCCGAGTTGCAAAACGGGTTCACCGCGAACATGGTCGAGGTCGGGATAGAGTTGCGAGATCTCACGACCAACCATCATCTGCACGATGGAATCCATCGGCATCCAATCCGGGTCGTTTTCAGTCAAGCTGCCTGAGCCTGCTGTCACGCCATCACGTAGGACGGTGAAGCGATCACCGATCAACTGACACTCTTCTAGGAAGTGACTGATATACAGCACGCTGACGCCTTCGGATTTCAGTCGCTCGATCACCGCGAACAGGTTCTCGGTGTCGACCTGGGTCAGGCTGCTGGTGGGTTCGTCCAAGATCAACAGTTTCAGCTTGCGGCCGTCCACAACCGCGCGAGCGATCTCGACCATTTGCTGCTGAGCGATCGACAATTCGCGAACGGGTTGCGCCGGATCAATGTCTTCGCAGTGCAACCGCTTCAAAGCTTCCCTGGCGATCGCATGTTGACGGCCACGATCCAGCCAACCACCGCCGCGTCCGCCCCATCGAGAGGGTTCGTCACCCAAGGTGATGTTGTCCGCGACCGACAAATCGGGAGCCAAGTTCAGCTCCTGATAAATCATCGCGATGCCCGCGGCCTGGGAGGATCGCGGGTTGCTCAGATCGACTTCTTCCCCATCGATACGAATCCGACCGGCGTCCGGGCGATGAGCGCCGGACAAGACCTTCATCAACGTGCTCTTGCCAGCCCCGTTTTCGCCGATGATCGCGTGCACTTCCCCCGGACCAACGACCAAGTCCACGCCGTTGAGCGCCTTGGTCGATCCAAAGTGTTTGCGAATTCCGGTCAGTTCCATACGATGGGTGGCGTCGATCACAGCAGTTCGTCGAGTTGCTTGGAAAGACTGGCGAAGTGATCCAAGGTCGTCTTCACCGCTTCGGGCTGAGTCATGTCGACACCGGCGCCACGAAGCAGATCCAATGGGTCTTGGCTGCAACCGCCACGCAAGAAGTTCAGGTAGTCGTTCAGTTCTGATTCGCCACCGCCGAGCACGCGACGACTGAGAGCCACGGCGGCACTGAGTCCGGTGGCGTACTTGTAAACGTAGAACGCACGGTAGAAGTGAGGGATGCGAAAACATTCCAGTTCCAACGCGTCATCGACGATGAAATCGGGACCGAAGTAAGCGTCGAGCAATTCGCGATACACCGCGCGGAATGACGCGACCGTCAACGGTTCGCCGGCTTCCGCCATCTCGTGCGTCTTCTTTTCGAACTCCGCGAACATCGTTTGGCGGACCACGGTGGCGCGGATGCTGTCGAGTTCATTGTTGATCAAATAGGCTCGCTCGGCATCGTCTTGAGCGTTCTCGAGCAAGTGATGCGTCAGCAATTGTTCGTTGAACGTGCTGGCCACTTCCGCCACGAAGATCGTGTAGTCGTAGTACTGATAAGGCTGGTTCTTCGATGAGTACCAACTGTGCATCGAGTGGCCGGCTTCGTGCGTCAGCGTGAACACATCGTTGAGCACTTCCTCTTTGAAGTTCATCAAGATGAACGGGTCGCCATCGAACGACCCGCAACTGAACGCGCCGCTCTGTTTGCCTCGGTTGGGATAGCGATCAGACCAACGTCCACGCAGCCCTTCTTCCAACGTCGACACGTATTCTTGGCCAAGCGGTTGCAACGATTCCAGCACCACGTTGACGGCTTGATCCCACGTGTGATGCTTCTTGATTCCCGACAGAATCGGCACGTAGGTGTCGTAGTGATGCATGTCGGGCAAGTTCATCTTGCGACGACGCACGTCCAAGTATTCGTGAACCGCTGGCAACGAATCTCGCACCGCTTGGATCAAGTTGTCATAGACCGACACGGGCATGTTGTCGGGGAACAACGACGATTCCAAGCTGCTCTCGTAGTTGCGGGCTCGAGCGTAGTACACATCCCGGTGGATGCTGCCGGCCAACGTCGCGGCAAGTGTGTTCTCGTGTTCCGAGAAGACTTGGTAGTACTGATCAAACGCCTGCTTGCGAACGTCGCGATCGGTGCTGTGCAGGAACTGAATGAACGTCGCGTGCGACAACTCCATCCGTTGTCCGTCTTCGTTTTCCAGCTCACCGAACCGCAGGTCAGCGTCGTTGAGTTGTCGAAATGCATTGCCCGCCGCGCCAGCCATCTCGCCTTGCATCGCCAGCAAACGTTCTTCGCGATCGGTCAACGTGTGCGGTCGATACCGAACGATTCGCTCGAGCAACAACTTGTAGGGTTCCAAAACCGGATCGTTCAAAAACGATTCCATCTTTTCCGGTTCGATGCTCAGCAATTCGGGACGAACAAAGCTGCTGGCCTGCGACGCCTTCACAGCCAAGTTTTGAAACCGCGACTTGCGGGCTTGGTGATCGCTGTCGGATTGATTCTCGGTCGTTCGCAAGAATGCGTAGGTGCCGCAGCGTTCTGCCATCCGGTCGAACTCGCCATCGAAATCCAAGAATTCACGGATGACTTGGGCCGATTCGCCCAAGCGCCCGCGAAAGGTTTCGAAGGTGTTAATTTTCGACGTCAGCGTGTCGAAATCGGCCTGCCAACCCTCCTGGGATTCGTACAGGCTGGACAGGTCCCAGCAATCGCTGGCAGCGACTTCGTCGCGGGTTGGCAATTTCGTGGCGGCGGGTGCGTTCATCCGTGGAGCATCGTTGGTGAGAGGAGTGAAGACGAGATTGAGGGCGATAGTTTAACACCGGACTCAAACCGCCATCACCGCCTCACGGACCAAGTCCCAAATCCTCCGAATTCTGTTGATTCGCCACATTTTTGAACGGATTTGGCCCCACGGAATGAATCCGCCATCCCTCGCCGGAAGTCTTCTCGATCTTCAACGGATCTCCGGAATACGGATCTTGCGTTGCGATGACCGGCAAATCCAATTGGTCATGCGTCAACTCCTCTCCGGTCAATTCGTGCATTCGAATCGCGTTGAGAATTCTCAAGCAACGACATCGAATACGGTCTCGTTCAAACGATGCACGGCAAGCATCCACCGCCGTCATCGCAATTTGGCTCAGACCACCCAGAGGTGGTCCACGGGTTGCCGGCAAGTCGCACGTTGGTGTCTTGCCCAAGTCAATCTGTGTCTTCATCGCCGACAGATAGTCCTGAAGTCCTCCGGAGATGGACCGGATCATGCCCATGGATTCGAATGATGCGATCCCGTACGCCCGTTCGGTTTTAAGAGCATGCAAGAACGCGTCGCTCGATTCATGCTCCGCCAACGCTTGTTCGATTGCCGCGTGCGTGCCGGAATCCAGCGGTTCCGCCTGCAAGATCGCGTTGAGTTGATCAATAGCGGACTGCCGGATCGCAACGTTGGTTTGATAAACAACGACTGTCGGTCCCGTCTCTTGCAATCCTGTCAAACGCATTAAATCGACGCACAGCATCGCGGACTCATCGACCTTGCCCTTGGTCGCCAAAAACCGAGAACCACAAAGCATCAACCGGCCAACCATTCGCAATCGGCTGACTTCTTTCAGCAAGACCTGCATGTATTGATCGGGCGGCATCACACCGGACGGCGTCAGCGGCGATGGCCACGCATAGCGCTGGCAATGCGACGCGTCGCGCAAAGCGGGCAAGACCTGCGGGTGCTTTTGAAAAGCGTCTTCAAACAACCCCTCGTTTTGTGCCGACAATGGTTGGTGATGATCAGCGGCAGCATCGGAAATCAGATAGGGCTGCAGTTTCTTGTAGAGGCGTTCTGCCGGTTCGATCACCTCCAGAATTTCACTTCGCGCATCGACTTTGTCCGCCATCGGCCAAACAGAAACGGTAGTTGGATCACCCAATTCCGAAAGCGAAATCGGGTCACCGTTCGATGCAATGGCCTGCAACTGAGCCCGAACCCGGTACTGCCGAAGCCCGATCGGGAACGTCACCGACAACAGACCGACGCACAGCAAACCCAGACAGCCGAGTGAAATTGTTTTTGCGTTCATGCTCCCCCAGGCCAGATCACCCGCTAGCAGGGGCGCCAAAAATCCAGCTTCGCGCTTTGTGGCCTCTTTGTAGCAAGTAGGCCAGGTTTTCACCTGGCAACCCAGCCGATGCTTCGAAAGAAGCGAGGCGTGCTGACACTTCCAACCCGTTAGTAATGTGAGTCGTGCTCGCGCTCGCCAGGTGGAACCGTGGCCTACGACCTACGAGGCTAAATCTCAAGTGACACTGGAGGGCTCGCGCCCTACCGCTAACAATTCTGCAAACGCAGCCTGAGCCTCGACACGGATTTGGTCAGCCGGTTTTCCGGTCGCGGAAGACAGACGTTTGACCTCGTCGTTTTCCAATGAGAAACGCAGCGTGCCGTCAGGCAATCGCACCGTCTTGCCCGTCGCAGGTCCGTCCGGCGTTTCCACGATCTGACTTTCGCGAGCCAGCTTGGAACGATTCATCTCCGTTCGACGAATTCCGATCGTGCTGGTTTGGGTGAAGAGCAACGTTTGCAACGCACCGATTCGGCTGGCATCACACAGCACCGAAACGGTTGTCGCCAAACGTCCCTTTTTCATCACGATGGGAGTCTGCCAAACATCGTGCGCTCCCGCGTTCATCAACAGCTCGCTGACATTGGCCAACTGCTCCGCCGTTGCATCGTCGATGTTGCTTTCCAGCAAGGTGACTCGATCGGTTTCGATTTGACCTTGGGAAGAACTCGCTTCGGCAAGCTCACCTAGCGTCACCCGCAACACGTTGGCCTGGCCTTCCAAATCACGTGTTCCCGATCCATAGCCCACTCGCAACGGAGTCATCGCCGGAGGCGGACCAAACGATCGAGCCAGCGTCTTGATGATCGCGGCCCCGGTGGGCGTGGTCAGTTCGGATTCGATGTCGCAAGCCATCAACGGTACGCCCGTCAAAATCTCTGCAGTCGCGGGAGCCGGCACGGCAACACGTCCGTGATCAATCGTGATCGCACCGGTTCCGGTCGGAATGGTCGATGACGTCGCGTGTTCAATGTCCAACGCATCGATCGCGATCGCAACGCCGACGATATCCGCGATGGAATCGATCGCGCCGACCTCGTGGAAGTGAACTTTTCGAAGCGAGCATCCATGGACTTTGGCTTCCGCTTCGCCCACGCACAGAAAGATTTTTTTCGCGAGAGCCTTGGCGGATTCGTTGATCTCGGTGGCTTCGTCGATCATCGCATCGATGTGATGCAGATGCCGGTGAGCCTTTTCTGGCGGATGATCGATGTGAATCTGCACGGCACGGAAACCGCACTTTTTCACTTCCTCGGTCCGCAGCTTCAAATCCGGCAGGTTCAGCGATTGCAGCCCCTGCTGGATTTGGTCGACCGACACGCCCAAATCAATCAGAGCGCCCAAGGTCATGTCGCCGCTGATTCCCGATAAACAGTCAAAGTGCAGTGTTTTTGTCATGCGGATAATGGAGCAAAACGAATCGAATTCACCAAGCCGACGGTTCATCAAAACCTCACCTTGGGCGTCCACAAATCGCGTTCCGGTGAACACCTGATTCGTGGTAACTTGTCTGCCTACCGCAACTTGCTTGTCATCTCCTCCGGAACTTTTCATGACCGACGAAAACGAAAATTTGCCAGCCGAAGCCATTGGCGAAGATGAATTGCAACGGCCGCAACCGATCGACGATCCGATCTCCGACAATCAGTCGCAGGACTTGTACCAAGTCATGCGGCACACGATCGAGCGATTGGAAAAGGACAACACGGCTCGCGGTGATGTGAAGATCCTTTCCCGCACGATCCGGGAACTGCGGTACGCGTTCAAAGTCTTCCGGCCGTATCGTCGGCGACGCAAAGTCACCATTTTTGGATCGGCCAGGACGGCTCCCGATCGCCCCGATTATCAAGCCGCTGTGGACTTGGGTCGCCGCATGGCCGCTCACGGTTGGATGGTGATCACCGGCGCCGGCGGCGGCATCATGGAAGCCGGTCACAAAGGTGCCGGACGCGATGCATCGATGGGCCTGAACATCATGTTGCCGTTCGAACAAGGCGCGAACGAATACATCGAGAATGATCCCAAGTTAGTCACGCTGAAGTACTTCTTCACTCGCAAGTTGATGTTCTTGAAAGAGTGCAGCGGCATCGTCTGCTTGCCCGGAGGTTTCGGGACGCTCGACGAAGGTCTCGAAGTGCTGACGCTGTTGCAAACTGGCAAGCAAACCATGATGCCGTTGATCTTTCTTGATCATCCCGGCGGCAGTTACTGGAAGGACTTGGGCAAATTCATCGACAAGCAACTGATGTGCAACGGCATGATCAGTCCCGAAGACGTGGCCCTCTACAAGATCACCAATTCGGTCGATGAAGCCGTCGAAGAACTGCTCACGTTCTACGACGTGTATCACTCCCAACGTTACGTCGGTCACCAGTTGGTGTTGCGGATGAAGCAAAAGCTTTCTGAGGAAGCGTTGGAGTCTATCCGGACCAACTTCGCTGATATTCTGAAAGATGGCACGTTCGAACAAACCGGTCCATTGCCAGAAGAAGCCGGCGAGCCCGAGCTGGCCGACTTCCCAAGGTTGGTGTTCCACTTCAACCGTCGTGGTCTCGGTCGATTGCGGATGTTGATCAACCAAATCAACGGACATCCTCTGACCACCACGCCCGATCCCGAGTGCTGAGCAGATACGTGATCGTTTGTGTTGGCCTTCTCGTACGATGGGCTTCCAAGCCCGTCGATCACAAACCAAAGCGTCACGGCTTGTCGATTGAGCCATCAACGACGTTTGAACGCATGTAGGATGGGCACTCTTGCCCGTCGGAGTGGTGGATGTCGGCCAAGAGTGGCCAACCTGCAGCAAAACCGACAAACTGGTCAGCGAGGGACCACATCGCCCCTCGCCCCCATGCGTTTCGAAGAAGCATCTTCGCGATCGCATTTGTTGGCATCCTCGCCTGCGAAGCCTTAAGCTAAAAGCTTGATTCCCATCCCCATCGCAGCCGACGAGGATCTCTGATGTCGACAACCCTTCCAGAAATCGCACCCCCAAAAGTCCGTCACACCCAGTTGTTCATCGACGGCCAGTGGCGGGATTCAGCCAGCGGAAAAACCTTCGCCACGATCAACCCCGCGACCGAAGAAGAGATCGTTCAAGTTGCCGAAGGTGACAAGGAAGACATCGACGCTGCAGTGAAAGCGGCTCGCAAAGCGTTTGAGTCGGGTCCCTGGCGGACGATGGACGCTCGCGATCGCGGACGGCTGATGATGAAGTTGGCCGATGCAATCGAGAACGAAATCGATGAGCTGGCTCAACTCGAAACACTCGACAACGGCAAACCCCTTCGCGAATCACGGCACGCGGATTTGCCCCTGGTGATTGATGCTCTGCGTTACTACGCCGGCTACGCGGACAAGATCCAAGGCGAAACGGTTCCCATTCGTGGCAACTATCTGTGCTACACCCGGAAAGAACCGGTCGGTGTGGTTGGGCAGATCATCCCTTGGAACTTCCCCATGCTGATGGTCGCTTGGAAGTGGGGACCGGCTCTCGCCACCGGCTGCACGATCGTGATGAAGCCCGCTGAACAGACACCGCTGACCTGCTTGCGGATGGCGCAGCTCGCCAAAGAGGTTGGCTTCCCCGATGGCGTCATCAATGTCGTGCCGGGCTTTGGCCCGACCGCCGGTGGAGCCTTGGTCGACCATCCCGGCGTCGACAAAATCGCGTTCACGGGAGAACACCGAACGGCTCAGTTGATCATGAAAAACTCCGCCCAATCGTTGAAACGACTGACGTTTGAACTGGGCGGCAAAAGTCCCAATGTGATCTTCAGCGACGCGGACTTGGATGCCGCCGTGCAAGGCAGCTTCGTGGGTCTGTATCTGAACCAAGGCCAATGTTGCTGTGCCGGCAGTCGCGTGTTCGTCGAAGAATCGATTCACGAAGCTTTCGTCGAAAAACTGACCGACCTGACAAACAAACGCGTCGTCGGCAACCCATTTGAGCACACCACCGAACAAGGTCCCCAAATCGACCAAGCTCAATTCGACAAGATCATGAGCTACATCGACAAAGGCAACCAGCAAGGCGCGTCCTGCGTCAGTGGAGGTAAGCGTTCCGGCGACCGTGGCTACTTCATTGAACCAACCGTGTTCACTGACGTTCAAGACGACATGGCGATCGCTCGCGATGAAATCTTCGGTCCTGTGATGAGCGTGTTGTCATTCAAAGACAGCGATGACATTCTGAAACGAGCCAACGACACGATGTTTGGCTTGGCCGCTGCCGTGTGGACACAAGACATCAAGAAAGCTCATCACTTCGCCGCCAACGTTCGCGCGGGAACCGTGTGGGTCAACTGCTACGACGTTTTCGACGCCGCCGCCCCATTCGGCGGATTCAAGATGAGTGGCCAAGGCCGCGAACTAGGCACCGAAGGCCTGAAGGCTTACTTGGAAAGCAAAACCGTCACGGTCGCCCTTTGACCTCGGGAATGGAGCGGCCTCAGGGCTCGGTTCCCTGAGGCCTTCCTCGAAATGGACTGGCTCTCACTTCGCTTCGAATCGTCTTTCCTCAGATGAAGCGAGCAATCCGATCTTTGATTGAGTAACTCGGGTTGTGATACCCCAGTTTGCATCAAATGACTGGCCCGTCATCGGACAGTGTCACCGGCGCAATCGGAGTTGAGATCGCTTCGGTTGCATAGCTATTCGGCGCCGGATGATTGGTCATTGTTCCATCGCCGGTTGCGGGTTCTCTGCGTGGCCACGGTCTGTCAAACCAACAATTGACATTCCAAGTTTGGCGAACGCCACTGATTACTGTAGGAACGCAAAACATGGACGAACCAACACCCTTAACACAGGGTCTCGGGCGATGAAGTCGACAACAAAATTTGACTCCGTGAAGAATTCTTGGTTGCGGAGTCATTCCATTCGGCGAGGACCTTTCATCAGTGGTTGCGCACGCTTGGGCCAGTCATACTGTTGACTTGACTGGGCGTTTGAATCGGGAGCAGTGACCACTGCTGCGATCGGATGCCTGTTCCATGCCACTGCCTGACACTTGAACGCTGAGTCCATCTCATGAGACAGCCGTTTGTTGCCTTGATCCTTCCGACGCTCCTCCTCGGTCTTTCTGGACTCGCATCGGCGGAGTTCGACACCGAGCGACTGGCTTTGGCGGGAGACAACCGTGCGGAACTGGAACGAGCGCTGGCAGATTCCCCAGCGGATCAACGGGAAGGAATCGAGTTTCTGATCGCGAATATGCCAGAGAGTGATCTGCAAACGCTTTCGGCGGACTACCTGTTGGAAAACACTCGACTGGCCTATCAGGCTTGGACCGATGCACCGTGGGCAAAGGAGATTCCCAAGGACATCTTTCTCAATAGTGTTCTGCCGTACGCGAGCATCAATGAGCGACGCGACGAGTGGCGAGCCGATTTTCGAAAACGCTGCCTGCCGATGATGGAAGGAGCGAGCTCACCGAGCGAAGCGGCCGCTTTGATCAATCAAAAACTATTCAATAACGTCGGCGTCAAATATTCCACCCGGCGAGTGAAGGCGGATCAAAGCCCACTGGAATCAATGGAAAACGGGTTGGCATCGTGCACGGGTTTGTCGGTGTTGCTGATTGATGCTTGTCGATCTGTTGGGATCCCCGCTCGGTTTGTGGGCACGCCCCTGTGGTTCAATCAATCAGGAAATCACTCGTGGGTGGAAGTCTGGGACGATGGCTGGCATTTCACAGGTGCTGCTGAACCAACCGGGAACGAACTGGATCGTGGTTGGTTCGTCGCCAATGCAACCAAAGCTGACCGTTCGTCAAGAGCTCACGCGATCTATGCGACCAGTTTCAAACAGACCCCGCTCTCGTTCCCTTGCGTTTGGAATCGAAAGCTTCGTAGCATTCCCGCTGTGAACGTGACCGACCGCTACGTTGCTCTTCAAAAGTCATTGCCGCCCGGCATGACCGAGTCGTTGTTCGTGGTGCATGGTGCGGATGGGAACCGAGCCAGTTGCCGACTGCGCGTCCTGGATGGCGACGAAGTTGTCTTTGAAGGTCAAACCAAGGACGAGGGATTCGATGCCAACGATCACCTTCGAGTGGAACTGAAACAACAACACAAGTACTCCGTCTTGATTGGCGAAGGCGATCAAGTCATTCGCGACACCATCATCACCGATGCGGACGAGCACCTTCATGAGCACCACCTCGTCGCCGTCGATGCTGTCTCCGAATCACAGGTGAATGAATCCACTACCGCGATCAAAGCTCTCCGAGATTACCTCCAGTCCCAACCGGCAGCGGATCTCAAGACAATTCGCGATCAATCGTTCAGCGATGTCGCGTTGTCCGCGGACGATGTTGTCCAAGCCAGAAAGATCCTTGCGGAGCATCAAAAGCAAACTCTTCTCAAAACGCGTTCCGAGGAGATAAAGGCTCAGGTGTTGGTCCACGGTGACTATGAGATGCCGTTTGACTATCGCGTCTTTGGCGAAGCACCCGAAGAAGGTCGCAGTCTCTACATCTCTATGCACGGCGGTGGTGGTGCCCCGAAAGCGGTCAACGATCGTCAGTGGGAAAACCAGAAACGTTTGTATCAACCCGAAGAAGGTGTCTACGTGGCTCCGCGAGCTCCGACTGACACATGGAACCTGTGGCATCAAAAGCACATCGATCCGATGTTCGTGCGTTTGATTGAAAACATGGTCGCGTTTGAAAACGTCAATCCAAATCGCGTTTACGTGATGGGTTATTCCGCTGGCGGTGACGGCGTGTATCAACTGGCACCTCGTCTGTCCGACCGCTGGGCGGCCGCCGCGATGATGGCGGGGCACCCCAACGAAACGTCGGCACTGGGTCTCCGCAACGTTCCCTTCGCGTTGCAAATGGGGGGCAAAGACGCGGCCTACAAACGCAACCAAATCGCTGCGGATTGGCAAACGAAGCTGGCCGAACTGCATGAAGCTGATCCGGAGGGATACGAACACTTCGTGAAGATCTACCCGAACAAAGGGCACTGGATGGATCGCGAAGATGCGGTCGCGCTTCCTTGGATGGCCGAGCACACTCGAAACGTGACCCCGTCCAAGATTGTGTGGGTCCAAGACGATGTGACTCACTCGCATTTCTATTGGTTGGGCGTGGAAGAGTCGTCGGTCAAAGCCGGTGCGACTATCATCGCAGCCGTCGACGGTCAAACGATTGACTTGATCTCCTCAGACGTGAACAAGATCAAGGTCTTCTTGGATGACCGATTCATCGGCTTGGACCAACCGATCCAGATCACCAGCGGAGGTCAAACGCTGTTCGAAGGCCAGGTCACGCGAACTCTGAAAACACTTGCGACAACCCTCGACGAGCGATCCGATTCCGAGCTCGCGTTCCCGAGTTCTGTCGAAGTGAAGATGCCCAAGCCGTTCCCTCAATCGTTGGTCCCTGCCAAGGATTTACCACAATACACCGCGGCGAAGATTGATACTGAGCTGACAATCGATGGTCGCTTGGACGAGGAAGCTTGGCAGCAAGCCCGCAAGACCACCTCCTTCGTGGACTTGGTCAGCGGGCAACCCACTCGCTACGACACCCGCTCATCCATCCTGTGGGATGACGAGTTTCTTTACATCGGGTTTTGGTTGGAAGAACCCAACGTCGACGCCGAGTACAAAGACCGTGACGATCCGATTTACTACGACAACGACGTCGAAGTCTTCATCGCTGGAAAGGACGCCTACTACGAGTTCGAAATCAACTCCTATGGAACCGTCTACGAAGGCTTCTTTGTATGGCAAGAAGCGTACGAGAAAGGCGGTTATGCAGCGGACCCACAACTTGCCAAAGACGCTCCAAATCAACAGGAGTTCGATGGCGTTGGGTTCACAAATCATCCACGCGGCAAACGCATCGCGTTTCTTGGCTACGACTTTCCCAATTTCAAATCCGCCGTTCACATCAACGGGACCTTGAACGACGATTCCGACGTCGATCAAGGATGGACGGTCGAGTTGGCGTTTCCTTGGAAGGAGATGAATTGGCTTGCCAAGGGCGACAACCGATCGCTGCCACCCAAGGTCGGCGATGAGTGGCGAATCGATCTCTTCCGATTCAACAAGACCAAGGCCCCCGAACCCGCCACCGACTCCGGAGGCTGGGCCCTCGGCAAACACGGAGTCTGGGACTCCCACATTCCCGAAATCTTCCCCATCATCACCTTCGCAGAAGAGTGATCAACACTCGCAGAAGTTTCTGCAGGACAATCAACGCTCGAATGTCATAGGCAATGCCTAGCAGGCTATTGATTGACTGAACCATTTAGCAACGAGCGAAGGACAAGTGTCGGTTTGAAATCGTGGCATAGGCTTCCAGCCTGTGTTCCGCGCAATCACAGGCTAGAAGCCTATGCCACATGTTTTCCGCTCGGTCCTTATGCTTTCGCCTCGGTTGTGCGTAGCTGCTGAAAGACCTGCGTGTTGCGACTGAAAATTTGCTTCGCACCCGTGGCATGCCTTATCCTTGTGGTTCTGCTTTTCGGATTGGACGAAGCCTTCGTGTCCAGTTCTCCAAACCAGGTGGGTGCACAATGATTCGAACGGCGTCGATTGGATTCTTGATGGTGCAGGCCGTGTTGGTTTGTTGTCCGGCCGTTGCCGATGAGCCGGAGAAAATCATTGCCAATATTCAGTCCTTTGATGCGAAGGCGAGCCCGCTGACCGCCATCACCGGTTGCGAATATTCCGCGACTTGCTTGCTCGGCTATTACGACGGGAGCATCGAACGGTTGAACCTGGAAACCGGAATGAGGACCGAAGTCTGCCGAGGCGTTGCACCGATCCGTCACATCGCCCTGTCAAACGATGAACAGCAGTGGTGTGCGGTTGTCAGTGGTCAAGACGAAGAAGTCCATTTGGTCTTTGGTCAGTTTGATGGCTCGAGCGCGTTGAATGTCATTCCGCTCGCCACCGGCTTGAGGTTGCGAGGATGCTACGCCGAGTTCTCGCCTGACGGAAAGTTCATCGGCGTTTCTGTTCGCCGATTCAAAGATAATAGATCCGTGTTCTTCGTCGCTCACTGCGAAACCAATGAGATCCTTTGGGAATCAAACACCAAAAGCACAGTGACCAGTACTAGTGGCTTTCAACAATCGTTTGGATTGACTTGGATCGGTGACCACAAGGTGGTTTTTCTTTCAAACCAATCCAAGTCTGGTTCGGCCATCCGAATCATCGACGCGGCGACTCTGATCGACATGTCGCCTCTGGATCGCCGACGACATATCAATCTGAAGAGAAAGTGGGAGTCCATTCAGGTTCCTGGAGAGATCCTGCAGATTCGCGCGGCGGTTGACAAGAAATCGATCATCGTCCTCTCTGACCTTGATCCAAAGACCACGCTTTTGAAGGTGGCTTCTTTCAAGTGTGCACTGTCCAACCCAGAAGGTCAGGCAAGTCCAGCAGCACAGGCTGAATTGCTGTCCCAAATGCCGCAGAGCCACTACCTGCGTGACCACGTTTATCTCATGAATGATGAGGGCAGTTTTTTGGTCAACCTGACGCAACGCATCGCTGGCGGCGTTTCTGTTGCCTACGAGCTCTATGTGGCCCAGCCATCAGGCGTGAAGTTGATTGAACGATCAAACGCACCCGCCATTCTACTCGCCGCTGAGAATTCGGTGAGATTGCAACATGACCGAGACAGTGGGACTTCATTTTTGTTTGGAGACGCTAAAAACGATGAACAACAAAGTCTGCTCGCGATACGCCACCACCCGACAGAGACCCGTGACGACGGGGTCTTCGATTTGAACTTCCGAGGCAGGCATCCAACAAGTGTGATGGCAGGCGACACGCCCAGGTACCTGGTGATTGCCGCAGTGAATGTGGTGCTTCCGTTCATCCCTGATGTCCCAACCCGAAGACAGCAACCACCGGTGTCGCCGATCGTGGTTGCCGGATTAGTTCCCGCGATCGGGTCATAGCCCGGATCAGGTGATACTTCATCAGCGATGCGTTGCGATCAGTCCAACAGCTCGTTCAATTGCAGCCAACCTTTGAGTTGGTTGGGCCATTGGTCGACGGGGCGGTCGCCGCGGAACATGCCGAAGCCGTGGCCGCCGGTGGGGAAGAGATGCATTTCGGCTGGGACGCCTTGCTCGATGCAAGCCGAGTAGTAACGCAAGCTGTTTTCGACTGGAACAGCCTTGTCATCGCCTGCGTGAACCAAGAAAGTCGGGCATGTTGATGACGAGACTTGTTCGTCTCGTGACATTTGGTGCACCAATTCGTCACTGGGCGATTCGCCCAACAGGTTCTTCTTCGATCCGCCATGTGTGACCGCTTTATCCAACGAGATCACCGGGTAGATCAACGCAGCAAAGTTGACTCCGGTTTGCGGGTCCGTTGCGATGGTCGATGCCAAGTGACCACCTGCGGAGAAACCCATGATGCCGACTTGGTCCGTTTTCAATTTCCACTCGTCAGCATGATCTCGCATCAACTTGACGGCTTGGCGAGCATCGCCCATTGGGATCGGATGCTTGTGAGCACCACCGCCACATCGATACTTCAAAACGCCAGCCGTCACGCCTTGTTCGGCGAACCATTCTGCCACCACGTGGCCTTCTTTGTCGATTGCCAGCCCACCATAACCGCCGCCGGGGCAAATCACGATCGACGTTCCTGAATGCTTGGCCGGGTCAGCGTGGTAGACCGTCAATGTCGGACGCAAGATGTCCGTGACCCAGGCATTTCGTTCGCCTCGATCGTGCAAAACTTCGGTGTCATCCGCTGCGGTGGATCCGAGTTCTTCGTCGGTCCAAAGTTGCAGTGTTTCAGGTTCCGCAGAATGAGCGGGTGTGGAAAGTGGCATCCAGGTGGCAGTGAAAACGGCAAGCGTCAGAGCAAACTTCCAGGAGATGTTCATGGGCAGGGCATTCGCGAACAAGGTGGGATGATTCGTTGAGAGAAACGAAATCATAACTCGTCACGCCGCGAAAAGTGTGAGTGGGCCTGCCTGCCTCTCGAGACAAAATTCGCGAAGATGCTCCGCCGCTACGTCAGTGCTTGGTCGACGTGGTCGATTCGTTGCTGCCCGCTTGGCTGACCCGAGGTGTGTTCAATTGCGATTCGTCCCACATCGGTTGTGGTTCGGGAACGGGGACCGACATGTCTGGCTGAGAGATAGCCGGAACGGATTGATGCGGAACCGGTTGGCTGCGGAACATTTGGTGGTAGTCGGCCAAATGCTGATCCACGTCTCGAGAGAGCATGCGTCCGTTAGCATGACCTGCGATCACACACCCGTAGTACAACGCGGTTCCGCCACCGGGGATGAACCAACTGGCCGTGCCCGCCACATAGGTTCCGTAGGCGGGGTACAGAATGCGATTGGCTTCGATGATCCCGGCTCGATCGTCACTATCGTAGAGATAAGCCATCACGTCTCGCGAAGCGATCGTTTCGTGCCAAGTTGGAAAGAACATGTACGCCAGAGCGTAGGTGCCTTGATAGCGACGACGCGTGAAGTCCTTGGCATGAGCGAGTTCATGCAGCGCGATCGCTGGCACGTCACTGTAGAGGTGAACCGTCTGCGTGAACGGGTTGAAGTGGTCACCGCCAAAGAAGCGACCCGGCAGAATCGTTTCGCCACCGACGGATAACAGCCCCAACGTGTAACGATAAGGCCAAGCGACGGTTTTGTTCTGTCGCAGTCGGTGAAAGTCCTGCAGCGGTGCGTATTGGTTCATCCGCACCTTCACGTGCGGCAGGTTGTTCTCATCCAAGTAGCTGGCAACCGTCTCTACGGTCGGAGCAGTAATATGGTGATTGTCGACCCGATGGTCCCACAACAAGATTTTGTCAGGGATGCCCCAAATCCATCCCGCGGTATCGAGCACCTTGTGGGGCTCGCCAAATTCAACCTGGCTGCTTGAATCGTTGAGCAGCTCGGGAGCGATGTATTGCGGGCGAGCTGGTATGTGTGCAGGGGTCAGCACGTGGCAACCGGTGGAACTGAGCAGTCCCAACGTGGTCACCACGAGAGCCAAGAGTTGGCAACGAATCGCTGCGTGCACCTTCATTCCGCCAATCCCTTCACCGAATTCTGATGTCGACTGTGACTCACGAAGTGATTTTCGCGAGCGAGCCTGTCCATGTACCGAAGCGAACCAGCACCTGGCTCGGCTCCGCAGGATTTCTATCGGAAGGGAACCGGGTCCGGGACGAATCGAACTGGACCGGTCATGCGAATTTCGCTGCCTTTGACGGCAACGGTTTCACGTCGTCCGTTTCACGCCAAGCGGTCGGTCGCCACGTGATAGTGCGGGTCTTCGGAAACGTTGACTTCGACCAAATCACCTGCTTGATTCAACAGCGAGCGACATTCTTCGCTGAGGTGAGTCAGGTGCAAACGTTTGCCAGCGGCTTGGTACTTCTCCGCGAGTCCATTGATGGCTTCCAGACCCGATTGGTCGTAGACGCGGCTGTAGTAGAAGTCGATCACCACGTCATCGGGATCTTCGGCAACGTTGAACATCTCTTTGAACGAGGACACCGATGCGAAGAACAACGGGCCGTGCAACTGATAGATCTTGCTGCCGAACTCGTTGATCTTGACATCGGCACCGATGTGCGTGGCGTGTTGCCAAGCGAAGACCAACGCCGAGACGATCACGCCCAAGATCACAGCCGATGCCAAGTCGTGCATGAACACGGTGTATCCAGCCACCAAGATCATCACAAACATGTCACTGCGAGGCATGCGGCGAAGCATCTTCAGCGACGCCCATTCGAACGTTCCGATCACCACCATGAACATGACGCCGACCAAAGCCGCCATCGGAATTTGTTCAATCCAAGGTGCCAAGAACAACACGAACAACAGCAAGCAGATTGCGGCAGTGATTCCCGAGAGTCGACCACGACCGCCCGAGTTCACGTTGATCAGTGACTGACCAATCATGGCACAGCCGCCCATGCCGCCGAACAAACCACACACCAAGTTGGCCGTGCCTTGCCCGATGCATTCGCGGTTGCCTTGCCCACGTGTCTCAGTGATCTCGTCGATCAACGACAACGTCATCAAGGATTCGATCAGTCCCACTCCGCACAAAACGATTGCGAATGGGAAGATGATTTTCAGAGTGGCCCAGTTGAATGGAACCATTTCGAACTCCATCCAGAACGGCATTGGCAATCCGCCGCTGATGCCGGATTCGGAGCTCGCCGTTTCGTCCGCTTCCGGATCGGCCGGTGGCATTTCAATGTCAGGCGTGTCGGTCGCCGACGCAAAAGAATCTTTGATCGATGGTCCGTCTTGCGCGACAACGGCGCTGATCAAAGTGGTGGATCCGTCGGCCGCGCTAGCAGGATTGAATTGCCCGGCGTGCAGGGCGGCTTCGGCTTCCTCGGCTGCCATGGCTTCGTTGGCGGCTTTGGTTTCAGCCGCGATCGTATTGGTTCGCAACATGTCACCGACGGTCGCTACCAAGTTGTCACCGGACTCGTTTTGTTGCGATTGATTCACCGCCACGGCGATCAAGGTGATACTCAGAATCGCTGCCAGCGAAGCGGGGATTGCCGTCGTGACCTTGGGAAGCAACCAAATGATCGCCATTGTCAAACCAACCAATGCCAACATCGCAACCAAAGGCAAACCGTTCAGGTAAACCAAGGATCCCGATTCAGATAGCGTCTTGAAACTGCCCAGCTGAGCCATACCAATGACGATCGCCAATCCGTTGACGAAACCCAGCATCACCGGGTGCGGCACCATGCGGATCAGTTTTCCCAAACGCAGCAAACCAATGATGATCTGCAACACGCCGCACAAGATCACGGTCGGGAACAAGTACTCGACGCCGTGATCGGCGACCAAGGCAACCACGACCACGGCCATGGCTCCGGTTGCACCTGAGATCATCCCGGGACGGCCACCGACGACGGCGGTGATCAACCCGATAAAGAAAGCCGAGTACAAACCGATCAGAGGTGACACGCCAGCGACGAAGGCGAAGGCGATCGCTTCTGGTACGAGGGCCAACGCAACGGTCAGGCCAGAAAGAAGGTCGTTCTTAAACGAACTGGTTTGTTGACGAAAGAAGTTCAGCATGTTTGTTTCCGAAGCCACGACTCATCGATTCAGTCGCTGGCTCTGCTAGGTCATTAGAATGGGAGCTTCCTCAAACGTAGGCCACCGTGAGACAAAAGCACGACCGAATGAATATTCGGGGCATCAGCAAAAACCCGATCGACTTACCACTGAGGTATCGCGGGCGGGTTTTAAAACCCAAGAAGCGACGCAGGTCATTCCGTTCATTCCTGCGTGAAAGCCGGACTATAATCCTGTCCTACCATGGGTCAACGTGAATTCACTTGGCCCAGCCCGCCTACCGTCGATGCCACAATCCCTCATTATCGACACACCAGAAGTCGGTGCGCAATTTAACGCGCCCCACACTGACTTTAAGTTCCTCCGTGGTGACTGTTCGCCCCGGTACCCACCTCGTTTGTCCCACCAAATCCACAGATTTCGATCATGCGGCTCGTTTCAGATTTTTTTAGTGCTTTTCCGTTTCTTCAACGAAACTCCACACCCTCCGCGTTGATGTCACTGGTGTTAACCGGATGCTGTCTGATCAGCAGTGGATTGCCATCGGTCGCGAATGCGGATGAATCGGCGGAGCAAACAGGCAGCGTTTCGGTGAAAGTCTTTGACACCAATGCACCAGGTTGGCGGCAATTGGATGGTGACGATTTCGTACGAGTCAACGGCGACGATCAAACGCTGACATGGGAAGGCACCGAGGCACTCGGCAGCGGCCAGCCCATCGGTGTGACCAGAACTAATTTTGAAGTCAAGAACTTCGAACTGGTCATCCAGTGGATGCATCTCAAACCGGCCGGCAACTCGGGCGTTTTCGCTTGGGTGCCCATGTCAGCCCTGAAAGACCTGCGGCCCAATCGACTTCCCAACACGGGCATCGAAGTCCAAATGCTGGACCTCGACTATGGCCGCATGTACACCGAAAAGACTGGCAAGCCGCCCACCTGGTTCACCAGCCACGGCGACATCTTTGCCGTCGGGAAGTCATCCATGCAGCCGTTCCCACCGCTTTCGCCCGATGGGCATCGCAGTTTTCCATCGGCTCAAACAACGAATCCGCACGGCGAATGGAATCAGTACTACGTCCGCGGGATCAATGGCGAGATTCGATTGTGGGTCAACGGCGTGGAGGTCTCCGGCGGACGCAGTTGCTCGCCCGATGAAGGCTTCCTGTGCCTGGAATCCGAAGGCAGCCCAATTCGATTCCGCGAAATTTGGCTGCGTGAGCTCCCCTGAGCTCCGGTTTAGGAACCATTCGGAAACAACTTCGGGATCTAAAAGGTAGCGGAAGGGCGCGAGCCCTCTGGTGACACACCGGGCGGCTCGTGCCGCTCCGCTATAACCGAACTTAATTCCGAACGGTTCCTCAACACCAACAAATGTGAGACCGGTCAATATTTGGCTCAACCGATCTGTTTCCGAGCGACGATCTACTGGATTCGCTCGCTTTGAAAAATCAGCCCTGGTCAAAACGACGGTCGGTCGTTATCCTTCGCGATTCGAAAATCCGACCTCCAGGTCAATTCCCACTTCACCCCGAACCTTTTTCCCGCCATGTATGCCATCTTTGTCGACGGTGGACGCCAATACCGAGTCGAGCCAGGAATGGAACTCGACGTCGATTACCGTGACATCGCTGCAGGAGAAAACCTGAAATTTGAAACCGTGTTGGCCGTTGGTGCCGAAGACGGGCTAAAATTAGGTGCTCCAACGTTGGACGGTGTTTCGGTCAGCGCTTCGGTGTTGGGGATGTCCCAAGACAAGAAGATCTACATCCAAAAGTTCCGTCGCCGTAAGCACAGCAAGAAACGGACGGGACACCGCCAAAAGAACACCCGCATCCGAATCGAAGAAATCGCGGGCGTATGACGCTTTCCTAATCGGCTGAATTGATGCCCCACCTCCGCCTGACAGATTTTGAACTAGGCGCAGTTCTCGGTGTGGGCACGGTCGGCACGGTTTACAACGGGAAAATTCGCGATGACGTCGAAGTCCATCCCGCCGCGGAAGCAATCCGCGGTCAGGATTTGGCGGTCAAAAAGCTGCACCCGGCCGTTTCTCAAGACGACCTGATCCAGGCCCGATTTCGCCGTGAAATGGTGATTTTGGAGCGTTTGCAGCATCCAAACATCATCGGCTATTTCGGTGGTGGCTCCGAAGACGGTCAATTGTTCTATGTGATGGAACGCGTTGACGGCGGCACGATCAAAGATCTGCTGGAAACCAATGGAGCTTTGGCGTGGCCCGTTGTTGTCGACGTCGCTCGACAGGTTTGCTCGGCACTGCAATGTGCCCACAACCACGGTGTGATTCATCGTGATTTGAAACCTGGCAATTTGTTTCTCACCCGAGACGCACTCGTGAAATTGGGCGACTTCGGGATCGCTCGTGACCAGCACTCATCGGACCTGACATCCCAGGGTTTGACCGTTGGTACCCATGCGTACATGGCCCCGGAACAAATCACCGGTGATGAAGCCATCAGTGGCAAAGCCGACCTTTACGCATTGGGCTGTGTGTTGTTTGAGATGCTCGCCAATCGAAAGGTTTTCGCCGGTGAGAACTTTGCCCAGTTGTTCGAACAACACCTGCGAACCAAAGCTCCCACGATTGCTTCGATTGTGCCGGACGTGCCTCCGGAACTGAGCCAAGTCATCGCCGATTGCTTGGAAAAGTCACCGGACGATCGACCCTTCAACGCTCGATCGGTCCAAGGTGTGATGATCGAGATTGGAGAGAAGTACAATCTCTCGGCTTCGTCTGAGTCATCAGTCGGACCGAACCATTCCGAGACGGCGAACGCACACAAAGACGTCAGCGCCGACAGCGTGACCGAAAAAGGCCGACGATTGCTGGAAGAACAGATTCACTATCGATTGGGGGGCACGTCTCGCGAACCGGTGGGTGCGGGCAAAGTCAGCCTGATCGTGGTCGCGATCATCGTTTTGATCGTATTGGCCGTCTCGCTATCGGGTGGTTCGTAGTTGCCAGGCCGGACCCCGTTCACATTTGCTGACTCCTGTTCCGACCTGATTTCGGGTCGCTGGTCTCAACGACTGCGGTAAAACGCATCATCGTTTTGCTTGACGTGGCACATGCATTGCGGAATCTTCTGGTGTTTCCGCCGCATGGTACTGGCCTTGGTTTCAACATCCAAACGCGGCCAACTTCCAAATGGCTCCCGTGTTTTGCGAAATCATTCACCCGAACGTGCTTTGATCGCGTTAAAAAACGGCAATTCTGAGTGAACGACCACACCCAATTCGTCGGGGCGTGAAGTATTCTGCCTCGACTGGTATCTTGAATGCAGGCAGCACGAAGTCTCGAAGGTTGTCGGCGATTGTCTGCCAACAACGCGTCTGCTTGCCTCCCTCTTAGGACATTACCGATGCCCCGTCTCTCCCGCCTAATTCCCACCCTCTGTTTGGCCACGTTCGTCATGACCTCCCCCGGCAACGCCCAAGATGATTCTGCGGCCAAGGTCGATGATCAACTCGGCTACTTCCTCGGATTCACCGTCGGCAACTCTTTCGTTCAACAAGGTTTCGAACCAACCGACTTCACCGTCGAAGGAATGAACCAGGGTTTGAAGGACGCGTTGTCGGAAAAGGATCCCGCGTTGTCCGATGAACAACTGCAAGAAATTCAAGGCAAAATTCAAGCCATGATGCAAAAGCGTCAGGCGGAACGGATGGCCGAGCTGAAGAAACAAGGCGTGATGAACAAAGAGAAGAGCGACTTGTGGCTGAAGCAAAACGCCAAGGCCAAAGGCATCAAAGAGCTCGAGGGTGGACTGCAATATAAAGTGGTCAAAGAAGGCGAAGGAGCATCCCCGACCGCCGAAGACACAGTCGCGGTTCACTACACCGGCAAACTGACCAATGGCGAAGTCTTCGACAGTTCGGTCGAGCGTGGTCAACCTGCCAAGTTCCCAGTGGGTCGAGTGATCCAAGGATGGCAGATGGCCCTTCAAAAAATGAAGGTTGGTTCGAAGTGGATGCTCTACATTCCACCAGAATTGGCATACGGCGAGAACGGTTCGCCACCAAAGATCGGCCCCAACGAAGTGTTGGTTTTCGAAGTCGAGTTGCTTGAGATTCTGTAGGTCGCCACGGCGATCACGACACAATCGATTGATCATGGACGCTCGTCATTTGGCGAGCGTCTTTTTTGCTATCCCCACTTATCTCATTTGTACCCCGAACGTTCTCGCTATGAAGAAAACTTGGATTCATCAGCTGCTGCTCAGTGGAGCGGCGACAGCTTGCTTGGCCACGCCGGCCGCGATCGCGGAATCACCCGATGCGGTCGCTTCCACGCCGAAGCAATCTTCGTCCACCATCAATTTGGCCGATCCTCCCGCATCGCTCGACGTATCACCGATGCCGGTCAAAACCGTGGAAGCCTATCCGAACCTTCGCATCAGTCGTCCGGTGATCATCACTGGTGCGGGCGATGGCAGCGGACGTGTGTTCGTCGCCAGCCAAACCGGTGAAGTGTATGCCTTCGGCGAAAGCGACAGCGAGGTTTCCGAACCTGAAATGTTCGGTGACTTCAGCGAGCTGGTCACCTACAAAGACAACGAAAACGAAGAGGGATTCTTGGGTTTGGCGTTCCATCCCAAGTTCAAAGACAACGGTCTCTTCTACGCCTACTACACCACGTCGGACAAACCGCACGTTTCTGTGCTGACTGAGTTCAGCACCGTCAAAGGTAGCAACAATCAAAAGGGCGATCCTTTGACCGCACGCGAGTTGATGCGGATCGAGCAACCGTTTTGGAATCACAATGGCGGCACCGTCGCGTTCGGTCCCGATGGTTACTTGTACATCGCGTTGGGTGACGGTGGTAAAGCCAACGACCCGCTGCAATCAGCACAAGACCCGAGTCAGTTGCTTGGTTCGATCATGCGGATCGATGTCGACAAACGCGATGGCGACAAGCCTTACGGAATTCCCGATGACAACCCTTACGTTGGCAAGTCGGATGCACGGCCGGAGATCTATGCGATTGGGATTCGCAACATTTGGCGAATGGCGTTTGATCCCAAGACTGACTTCCTATGGGCAGCCGATGTGGGCCAAAACGAGTGGGAAGAAGTCAACCTGATCCGTCGTGGTGGGAATTACGGTTGGAGCCTGCGAGAAGCCAATCACAAGTTCACGTTGAACGGCAATGGTTCTGACGCTCGTCCTGATTTGATCGATCCATTGATCGAATACCCGCACACGGACGATTGGGGCAAATCGGTGACGGGTGGAGCCGTCTACCGCGGAAGTCAAACACCGATGCTCGATGGTTATTATCTCTACGGTGACTATGTCAGCGGAAAGGTTTGGGCGTTGAAATACGATGCGGAGACATCGACGGTCACCGAGAATCGTCCCATCTCAGCAAGCGGTTTGCCCGTCTTCACGTTTGGTCAAACGGACTCGGGCGAAGTCCTCGTGAGCACGATGATGGCCGGCGGACGAATCTACAAATTTGTCGCCGAGTGAATCTTCGTCACTTGCGACCAAAGCCTCCCTCCTTCGAACAATTGATTTGTCCGAAGGAGGAACAATGGCTTGGAATCAGCGAGCGATATCGAACGCGAAGATCAGGTTTTGGTCACGAATGAACAAGGTCTGATCGGCCACCACGGGGTGAGCCCAAATCGCACCGCTTCCGCGAGGCAAATCGGTTTCGCGAGGAATGGTCAACTTGCCGAGCGGTGACCAACGATCCTTGTTGGGTTCCAACAGGACCACGGTGCCATCTTTGTCGTTGTAGCAATACAAACAACCATCGGCGAAGCAGATTGAACCACTCGTGTTCGGACGCAATTTCTCTTGCCAAAGCGTATCGCCGCTCTTGATGTCTTGAGCCATCCAGACACCACCACTGGCTTTGGTCAGTCCGTAGATGGTTCCATCCACAGCCACCACACCTCCGTGGTGATTCATCATGGATTTCCCGTCCAGGTGGTAAATCTGCTCGGCGTTGATTCCGTCCCCGGCGGGTGTCAACTTCAACAACACATTGCCGGCACCGTAGTCACTGGTGTGATAGATGTGGTCACCGAGAATCAGCGGCGTAGGAATCGTTGCGACTTTGTTTCCCGATAGTTCATTTCCGAACAGCTTCTCGCCTGATTGGCAATCAAACGCGACCACGCCGATGCTGCCCGCGGTGACGTAGTAGTCGACATCGCCGATGGAACCCTTCATGGCCGAGACATAGTGCGCGACCGAGTCAACACCTTTGGACTGCCACAGCAACTTGCCGGTGCGACGATCCAGGGCAATCATGAAGTTGCTGCGTCCCGGGGTGACGACCACGCGATCACCGTCGATCAATGCCGACTCGCTGTATCCCCACTTTGGGATCTCGCCACCGTAGTCGGCGACCAAGTCCACCGACCAAAGCTTGCGTCCATCCTGGCGTCGCAATGCCGAGACGACACCCACGTCAGACATGACGAAGACCTGATCACCATCAACGGTTGGAGTGCTGCGTGGTCCGCCACCCCAACCGGTGTTGTAATCGTCACCGGTGCCGGCTCGTGAAATCGGAACTTGCCAGATCGATTTTCCGGATTTGGCATCGATGCAAATCGCATAGCAATTTTGTTCGTCCGATCCCATCGAGAACAGCTTGCCATCGACGATTGCCGTGCTGCTGTACCCACGTCCGGCGGTGGAGAATGTCCACTTCAGTTCAGGACCACCTTCCGGCCATGTCTGAAGAAGGCTTTGATCGGCCGCTTTTCCGTCTCGGGCCGGACCTCGCCATTGAGGCCAATCGGTATCACCGGCCAGCAAATTCGTTCCCAGCGTGCTCGTTGCCAATGTGATTGTGCCGAGCATCAAAGAAGTTGCGGCAATTCGATTCATCTTTGCCAAGATCGGCCGAACCGATTCGAATGAGGGCAGGATACGAAGTCGACGAAGCATGGGGGCTCGTTCCGTAGTGGTGTGAAGGCGGGGAAGGCCGGAACTTTTGGTCGAGTTCCGTCTTGGCACTTTAGCAAACCCCCTCACACCATCCAAGCAAGCCGAATGGTGATCTCAACGCCATTCGATCCCGGACCCATTTTTCGGCCAACCTGGGACCTTGTTTTGCAAATCGAGAATTGAGAAGCACTTGTGAAGTGTGTGAAATTTCGTTGTCGAACCGAGAAATCAGTCCCCGTCCGGATCTGAAAACGCCATGATTGACAGTTGCACCACGTTCTTTCACCAAACCTAGTCCGGCGGGAGATCAACCAGGCGGTGAAACTGGATTAGACTGACAGACACCGTTTTTGCTGAGAGATTTCTGTTGAACCGTTCGCCTTCCAATTCGACGTCTTCAGACACCACGACCGCTTTGGTAATCGCTTCCAAAGGAGGCGACAACGAAGCGTTGGGTCGACTGATGCTGCGCTATCGAGGGTATCTGTTGATGCTGGCTCATCGGTACCTCAGCGATCAACTTCGGCGACGAATCGATCCTGCGGATTTGGTGCAAGTCACGTTTTTGGAAGCCAAACGAGACCTGCATGCTTTTCGAGGTGAATCGGCGGGCGAGTTCGCGGGCTGGTTACGCGGCATGCTGAAAAACAATGTTGCATCAGCGGTCGCTCATCACGTGATGACTCAGAAACGTTCGACCAAGAAAGAGGTGCATGCGGGAGGAGCCGGGGGCGACGGCAGTCAGCCGGACAACTGGATCGCACAAATGCCCGGAGCCAAAACCAGCCCCAGCGGCGTCGCGGTTCGACAAGAAGCCGTCAGTGCGATGATGCAAGCGTTGCATGAGCTACCCGAGACGCAAGCCGAAGCGATTCGTTTGCGTTACATGGAAGGCTTGTCGTTGAAAGAGATCGTCGACCGAATGGACAAGAGTGAAACCGCGGTTGCCGGATTGCTGAAACGTGGTTTGAAAAAGCTTCGCACGATTTTGGACACCGGTAGCAGTCCATGGTGGAAGACGTGATGGCCGAGTCCAACGAAGACGACTTGGATGAGATCTTCGCTTTGTACCTGTCCGCATGCGACACAGGGGAACTGACATCACGAGATGACTTTCTCAATCAGCATCCCGAACACGCCGATCAACTACGCGAATTGATGGACGCTGCCGACTTGATCGGAACGTTTTCAATGACCGGCTCAGACGCCACGGGAACGCCAGGTCCATGGACAGGACCCATCACATTGCCACCCGATTCAGAGGTCAGTGACCAAGCGGCTCAGTTGGCATCAACGGCCAGCCAGATCGACGTGCAAACCGACATGGCGGACACGATCGGTATCGGCACCGCATTGTCAGCCGATGGGTTGGGCGAACACTCCAACGTGGATCCCAATCTGACGTTGCCGATGGCCAATCGTTCACAGGGCGATTCGGGTCCGTCGCTGCCGTTCGATCTGGGCGACTACCAGCTGCTCAAAGTATTGGGCGTTGGTGGGATGGGCGTGGTGTACTTGGCCAAGCAACGGGAACTGGACCGGTTGGTGGCTGTGAAGATGATCCGCAGCGGCATCTTAGCCGGACAAGACGAAGTCAAACGCTTTTACACCGAAGCCAAAGCTGCCGCGAAGCTCAAGCATCCAAACATCGTCGCCGTTCATCAATTTGGACGTCGTGCCGGTCACCATTTTTTCTCGATGCAGTACGTCGAGGGAGAAGACCTTCAAAAGGTGCTCGCCAAAGGCCCGTTGCCGTCTCGACGTGCCGCTGAGATCGTTCGCGACGTGGCTCAGGCCATTCATCACGCACACAGCCGCGGCGTCCTGCATCGCGATCTCAAGCCCGGCAACGTGCTGATCGATCCATCGGGCCAGGTCCACGTGACCGATTTCGGTTTGGCAAAGCACACCGATGCGGACAGCAGCGTGACCGGCAGCGGTGCTGCGGTGGGAACGCCTCACTACATGGCTCCCGAGCAAGCTCTTGGACACAGCGATCGTGTGACCCATCACAGCGACATCTACTCGCTTGGTGCGATCCTGTTCGCCGCGATCACGTCCAAGCCGCCAATCGTCGGCGACACCGTGATGCAAACGTTGTTGAAGGTCGCTCATCAACCTCCGCCGACTCTGCGATCGGTGTGTCCGGAAGCGGAGTCAGATCTGGAAGTGATCGTCGCCAAGTGCTTGGAGAAGCAGCCCAAGGATCGCTACAAAACCGCGAAGAACTTGGCCGATGATCTGAATCGGTTTCTGTGCGGTCAAACCATTCACGCTCGTTCTCGAAGTCGCGCCCGCAAGGTCATTGATTGGTTCGGGCAAGTTCCCGTGGTCGCCGCGGTCACGGGCCGCCAAACATCTGGCACCCCGATCGGGCAACGTCGCTTTCAAAATGGAATCTTGGCGGCCACGGTTGTTCTCCCGCTTCTGTTGCTAGGCGGTTTGGTTTGGCAGCAACGAATCAACAACGCGATGCCAACCCAAATCCGAATTGCGGGTGGTCTTCCCGGTGGTCTGTACAATCGCGTCTCCGAACAATTGTCAAAAACGTTGCAGTCGCAAACGTCGGTTCCGTGCGAAGTCATTGGAACCAATGGCACATGGGACAACCGTGAACGCTTGATCGCTGGTGAATTCGAATTGGCACCCATTCAAGCGACAGCGGTCAACGGTGAATCACTTCGCGTGGTCGCACCTTTGTTCTACGAGGCCGTCCACATTCTCATTCGCGACGACAGCGAGATCGATTCGGTCGAAGACCTATCGGGACAACGCATCGCCGTGGGTCCGCATGGCAGTGGTTCACGTCGAGCCGCCGAGATGGTGCTTGAGTCACTGAAGTTGTCCGAGTCCGTTTCGCCTCGCGTTGAGATGCCTTGGGAGACGCTGCAGGAAACCAATCCAAAAGTTTCCGCGGAAGCCGCGATCATCTGCATCGGCGTTGGCAGTGACCTCGTCACTCGAATGTTGACGGAACAGCGATGGCATCTGCTGCCGCTACCCGATGGCGTGTCGATCGCGCTGCAGCATCCGACTCTGCACGCAATGACGATCGCGACGGATGCGTACGCGGGTTCAAGCATTCCTCCATCGGGAGTTCACACGGTCGGAACCACCGCGTTTCTGGTCTGCCGCGATTCGGCCCCGGATCCGTTGATCGAGAGCACGCTGCAGGCACTCTACGAGGAACCATCCATTGTTGGGTTGATCCCCGCGAGACAGGCGGCGGAATGGCAAGGTCTCGCCTTCCACCGCATCTCGCGACGCTACTACGACGACTTGGAAGCTCAATTGGCCAACACTCAGTCAGACTAACTGGTGTGTTCCTGGATCAAGGTTTCGCTTGCTTCTTTTTCCGTTTGGACTGGCCGCGTTTCATGTGATTGAGGGCGTCCATTTCGGTCGCCTGTCCTTTGTCACCGCAATACTGCATCCAGTGATCGAGTTCCATTCTCAAGGATCGCATCGTCTCGTGATGAGCTGGATCGGCGGCCAGATTTTTCAGTTCCAACGGGTCAGTCGCTAGATCGTAAAACTCGATCTCGGGACGCTGTGTGTAACCCTTAACCAACTCGATCGCTTTCGCATTTCCAGCTTCCGCTTCGCGTTTCCAACTGACGAATTCTTTTGAACTCGTGCAGGCATTTTGGAAAGTAACATTGGGCGTGAAGTTCCAAATGTATTTGTAGCGATCCGATCGAACGCTTCGGATTCCGTAGTGTTCCGAACCATTGTTGATGCCTCGTGTGGTCATCTCGCCAAACACCAACAGTTTGTGATCTTGTTTGCCAGCGAAAACAGGAAGCAAACTTTTGCCATCCAGTTTGGTTGCCGCTTCGGCCTCGAGATCACCACCGGCGACTTCGATCCAAGTTGGAAGAAAGTCGATGTACTCGATCATGGCATTGTTGGTCGATCCGGCTTCAACATGCCCTGGCCAACGGACGATGCAACCTGATTGCAGGCCGCTGTCGTAACACGTCCATTTGGCAAACGGCATCGAATTGCCTTGTTCGCTGACGACGATCAACAGGGTGTTGTCTGCGACTTTGTATTGATCGAGCAAATCGATCGCTTGTCCCACCTGCGAATCGAAATAAGTGATCTCCGCCAAGTAGCGTGACATCCCCTCGCGAGTTTCGGGTGTGTCCAAGATGTAGGGCGGCAACTTGAGTGTCGCGGCATCGTACCGAGATGCGTCGCCTTTGTTCCAAGGTGTGTGCGGTTCGTTGGAACACAAGAACAGACAGAACGGTTGCTCGGTTTCGGAGCATGCTTTCACGAACTCTTCCACCGCTTCAAAGTCGGGGTTGGAATTGCCAGGCAACTGCTCCCAACTGAAAACCGATGGCGGAGCGATGTGTCGTTTCCCACTCTGTGCGACCTGATAACCCAATGGTTGCAGGAACTGAACTACGCTATCAGTCCCATCGGGAACAAACGTGTGATTCGGGTACGCACCCGATTTCACCGGGTACTGACCGCAATAGATGCTGTGCCGAGTAGGCGAGCACATGGCGACCGATTGAAAGCAACGGGTGAATCGCATGCCTTCTTCGGCCAAGGCATCAATGCGTGGCGTGTGAGCTTGACCGCCATAACACCCGATGTCGCGAAAGGTGCAATCATCGGCGATGACGAAAACCAAATTCGGTTGTTCATTCGCCGTCGCAGGTTTTCCCATCGAGAGAAACGCGGAAACAATGACCGATAGAGCGAATGACAACCGAATCATGAGCTCACCTTCTTTCGCCAAACAGGGCGAGCATTGGCCGTGATTTCTTCGTTCAGTTCCTCCATGCGAGCATGCATTTTCTGAACTCGTCCGGGCTCTTGTTCGGCAAGATTGTTTTGCTCACCGATATCTTCGGAAAGATGAAAAAGAAACACTTCTGGTTCGGGGGCGGGGCCTTTCGCATTTTTGCCTCGGCGAGGAACCTTACTCAAGTATTTCCAATCGCCCACACGAATGCCTTCGAGCGCACCGTGTGCGGAATAGAAGACAAACTCATCACGCGAAGACTCATCCGATGTGAAAGTAGACGTCAAGTCGACTCCGTCGATCTTTCGATCGTTCTCGAGTGCGACGCCCGTGACCGAAGCGATGGTGGGAAGCAGGTCCATGTTGGTCGCGAAGGCGTTGCTGGACGTTCCCGCGGGAATGCGTCCCGGTGCCCACATAATACAGGGCACTCGCTGGCCTCCTTCAAACGTGGTGCCTTTTCCGGCTCGCAAGGGACCGGCACTTCCACCATGGTTCTTGAATTGCAACCAAGGGCCATTGTCGCTGGTGTAAACAATCAGCGTTTTCTTTGACAAACCAAGATCACGGACGGTTTGAACCAGCCGTCCCACTTCCGTGTCGATGTGCTCGATCACGCATTTGTATGCGTTTTGTGGATCGGGATCGTAAACGTCCTCCGGCACATACAAAGGAATGTGCGGCATGGAATGAGGCAGATACAAGAAGAAAGGTTTGTCCTGGTTTGCTTCCACAAACTCGATGGCCCGATCCGTGTACCGGCGAGTAATGGTCCTTTGGTCAACGGGCAGTTCGATGATCTCTTCGTCTTGCACCAACGGTGTGTTCCACAAGGTGACCGCGGAAGACTGATCCGTCCAACGATCATCCGACGACATCTTTCCGAGTCGTTTGTTGTCGGGATGATTCATGTCGTTGGAATATGGAATCCCATAGTAAGAATCAAAGCCGTTGGATGTTGGCAGCGTTTCCTTGTGATGACCGAGGTGCCATTTTCCGACGCAAGCGGTCGCGTAACCGGCTGACTTTAAATGGTCCGCAATGGTGACCTCTTCCGGATGCAATCCGTAATTGCTCTGCGGGAACAGAACATGTTGATGCAACCCAACTCGTTTGGGATAGCAGCCGGTCAGTAGGGCTGCTCGAGATGGCGAACACACCGAGCAAGCGGAATAGAAGCTGGTGTAGCGACGTCCTTCGCTGGCCAAGCGATCAAGGTTTGGAGTTTTGATATTGGGCGAGCCATAACATCCCAAATCGTTGTAGCCCTGGTCATCCGTGAAGATCACGATGACGTTTGGCTTCTCGGACGTGTCGGTCGACTCAGCAGCCGAGCTGTGGCTACCAAGCAGTGCGAGGAACCCCGCGAGGCCGAGCACAATGGATTGGCAGCGAGGAATCGGGAAAACGCTTCTGGATGACATGAATTCGCCTTGCAAAGGAGGGGGGACGGTTCCTGCCAGGCGAAGGAACCGGTGGGCTGCGGTCCATCATAGCCACTGCTGCCAGACGAAGCAGCAAAGGATGGTGCCTTCAGACCGCACATCCACGACGGCCCCTCCGGGGCGTCGATTCAATGAGTGAGGTAGCGGAACTCGCCAAGAGTTTCGGCCTGCACCGCTATTCGCCGAAAGTCTTGGCGACTTCCGCTACGGCCAGATGCGTCAGTAATAAAATCGACATCCTCCGGGGCGAATGCGCGTGAATAGCGCCGAGAGAGCCCCGAGACCCACCCGCCTTGATCCACGACCTCCTCAGCTGGCGAGCAACGCCTTGGTGGCGACCGTGATGTCGGGCTGGCGCATCAGCGATTCGCCAACCAAGATGGCTTTGATGCCTCCAGCTTTCAACATGGCGACATCATCCGCGGTTCGGATGCCGCTTTCGCCGACCACCAATCGATCCGATGGAATGTCGGCGGCCAAGCGAACGCAGTGCTGCAAATCAGTTTCGAAAGTTCGCAGGTCTCGGTTGTTGATTCCGACCAACCGGGTCTTGGTTGCCAGAACCGGAGCCAGGTTCTCGGGTTCGTAGAGTTCAATCAGCGTTTGCAGGCCTAACTCGGAGGCCTGCTCATCCATCTCGATCAATTGTTGAGGCGAGAGACATTCGGCGATCAACAACACCGCATCGGCACCTGCGACGCGGGCCTGCAGCAGTTGATAGGGATCGACGATGAAGTCCTTGCGAAGGATCGGCAAATCGACCGCCGAACGAACAGCGCGAAGAAAGTCCAATGAACCTTGAAAGAAGGGTTCGTCGGTGAGCACGCTGATGCAAGCGGCGCCTCCGTCTTCGTACGACTTGGCGATTGTCGGTGGGTCAAAGTCTTCGCGAATCAGTCCGGCGGACGGACTGGCTCGTTTGACTTCGGCGATCAAGCGAACTTGATCGGTGGCCGCGAGCGAGCCGTGAAAGTCGCGACACGCGGGAAGATCCTTCGCCGCCGCGACGAGTTCCGCGGCGGGCACGGAAGCTTGATCACGCGCGATGACTTGGCGAGTTTTTACCAGGATGTCGTCGAGAATCGTCATCGCAATGCTACCGGGCAATCAGTGTTTGAAGTGACGACGACCGGTGAAGACCATCGCGATTTCGTGTTCATCACAGGCAGCGATCACTTCGTCATCACGACGCGAGCCACCGGGTTGAATGATTGCCAGCACGCCTGCTTTGGCAGCCGCTTCGATCGAATCGGGGAAGGGGAAGAACGCATCCGATGCCAGAATCGCCCCATCGGATCGTTCGCCAGCCTTCTTGATCGAGATCTCGACGCTGTCGACGCGACTCATCTGGCCGGCTCCCACGCCGATCAAAGACGTGTCCTTTGCCAGCACAATTGCGTTGCTCTTCACATGGCGAACCATTTCCCAGCCAAAGGAAATGTCGTCCCACAATTCGTCGTCGACGGGTGTTTCCGTGACGGTCTTCCATTGCAAAGGCGAGCTGACCATGCGATCAGCATCCTGAACCAACATGCCGCCGCTGATGAACCGACGCGACACTTTGCGGGCAGGTTCGTCCAAGCGTCCGACCTGCATCAAGCGAACGTTGTCTTTCCAACGTGGTTTGGTTGTCAGCAGTCCAACCGCACCGGCTTCGAAGTCGGGTGCGACGATGGCTTCGATAAACAATCCGGGCTGACACAAGAATTCGGCCGTTGCTTCATCGAGCGTTCGGTTCATGCCGATGACGGAACCAAAAGCGGACAAAGGGTCACCCGCCATGGCTTTGTCGACCGCGTCGGACAAGGTGTCGCCGGTCGCCGCACCACAAGGGTTGTTGTGCTTGATGACCGAGACAGCCGGTTCGGCAAAACCGCGAGCGATGTCGAGAGCGGCATCGAGATCGAGCAGGTTGTTGTAGGACAACTCTTTGCCACTGATCTGACGAGCCGACACCAAGTTCGCGGATCGATCCGACGAATCGGAATACAACGCGGCACGTTGATGCGGGTTTTCGCCGTATCGCAATTGGGTCTTGCGTCGCAGTGACACGTGCATCGAAGCGGGGAACTCGCCTCCCACCGCATCGCCTTGCATGTAATCAGCGATGGCTCGGTCATAACCAGCGGTGTGATCGAACGCTTCAGCGGCGAGCTGGGTGCGTAGCTCGTCGGTGGTTCCGCCCAACGTTTCCAGCTGATCGAGAACGTCGCCGTATTGCTCGGGGCTGGTTGCGATCGCAACATCGCCATGATTTTTCGCTGCCGCTCGCACGAGGCTGGGGCCACCGATATCAATCTGCTCGATGCATTCGCCTCGAGTCGCACCCGAACGACTGACCGTCGCGGCGAACGGATACAGATTCACGACGACCAAATCGAATGGCTCGATGTCATGATCGGCAATTGTGTCCATGTGCTCATCGACATCGCGACGAGCCAAGATGCCGGCGAAAATTCGCGGGTGCAGCGTTTTGACGCGACCATCCAGCATTTCCGGAAAACCGGTGTACTCGGCCACATCTTCGACCTTGATACCGGATTGTTCCAAGTGGGCACGAGTCCCACCGGTGCTGTAGATCGTGACTCCAGCGGCGGACAATCCGGCGGCAAAATCTGCCAGCCCCATCTTGTCGCTGACACTGATCAATGCGTTACGGACGGGGACCACATCAGACACGGTAAACGACTCGGTTCAAGAAAACGGTTGAAAGCCCCAAAGCAGCTTCCGGCAACTCAAACCGCCATGTTCCTTCCCACCGCCAAGACGGTCAAGGCACCGTTGACGATCCGTTCATGTGGCAAAAGGCCCTGCGGGCATCCGAACCGGAATTCCAGCCTCGGCCATGTGCTGTTTGGTCGGTCCGATTGGGTGGGTACCAAAGTGGAAAATGCTGGCCGCCAGAACCGCGTCCGCCTTCCCATCGCGGATGGCCTCGACGAGGTGATCCGGATTTCCGGCACCGCCGCTGGCGACGACAGGGATCCGAACCGCTTCGCTGACCGCTCGAGTGATCGGAATGTCATATCCGTCGCACGTACCGTCGGCGTCCATGCTGGTCAGCACAATCTCACCGGCCCCCAGCTCTTCGACTCGCTTGGCCCACTCGACCGCTTGCAGCCCGGTCGGTTTGCGACCGCCGTTGATGTGCACCTCCCAAAACTCTTCGCCGTCTTTCTGAACTCGTTTGGGATCGATGTTCACCACGATGCACTGACGCCCGAATCGATCGGCGGCTTGGCGGATGAAATCGGGGTTGGTCACGGCTGCCGAATTGATGGACACCTTGTCGCAACCGGCCGACAACAACGCTCGAACATCCTCGACCGTTCGCACTCCGCCACCCACGGTCAGCGGCATGAAAACCTGTTCCGCGGTGCGGCGAACGACATCCAGCAGGATCGCTCGTTCTTCATGGCTGGCCGTGATGTCCAAGAACACCAATTCGTCGGCGCCTTCGGCTTCGTATCGCCGAGCCACTTCGACTGGGTCACCGGCATCTCGCAGGTTCACAAAGTTGGTGCCTTTGACGACGCGTCCGCCATGGACATCGAGGCAGGGAATGACGCGAGCGGAAAGCATGGGGGAATCCAAAGGGAGTGGCAGACGAGCAGGGCGGTGCTATCAACGTACCCAATCGGATTTCGAAAACGCAAGGATGCCAGCCGGTCGAGGTTCCTGCCGATCAAGACAGGTCACTTGCTCATTGCCGCCGTGGAACGCTGCCTTGCTGACGCTGCGGGTTGTGATTGGTGAGACAACCCAAACCTCGGACTACTCCGCCTGGACCTTGAAACGCAGGTCCTGAATCTTGGCTTGCGGGTGTTCCTTGGCCAGCTTTTTCAAGATGCGACGTTTTTGGAACGTCAGCTCCTGCATCACGACGCTGTCGACCGCGTAGATCATCAGCACGCCGCGTTGCAGTTTGCCGACTCGAAACGAAGAAGCGATCGAAGCATCGACGGCCGATTTGATGGTCCCCGTCAAAGCTGACTCGGCACCGACGGAAGCGTATCCGCGTCGGCTCATCAACTGAGAGATCAGACTGCCGATCTTCCGCGGGCCGCCAGATTTCTCTTCGACCAGTTTGGGCGGCAGGCGTTTAGAAGAATTCGCCCCGCGACCTGATTCACCGCGACTGGATTCACCGCCGGATGGTTTGGGCGGCTGTCCCATGGCGATCACCGATCACGAGCCATCGGCATGATGACGTAAGCGTACCCGTCGTCGGTCTGCAGCAGAGCGGGTGACTTCGCCGATTCGATTTCCATCACGACGGTCGATTCGTTGTCCATCACTTTGCAGAAATCGGCCAAGTAGCGATGGTCCATCGTCAGCGTGATCGACTCGCCGTCGTAGGCGATTGGCAACTCGATTTGTGATTCGCCCAGGTCGGCGGTCTTGGCTTCCAACTTCAACGTGCCGTCGGCGAAAGTGAAGTCGACTCCGCGGCTGTCCAAGTCCGTCACGATGGCGGCTTGGCGAAGGGCAGCGAACAGGGGCCCGACGACCACATCGATCTGAATCGCGTTTTCTCGCTGAGGCAAAACCTGACGCCAGTTCGGGTAGCGACCTTCGACCAACCGGCTGCTGATGACCGCCCGTGGGGTCCGGATCAACAGGTCGTTTCCGCGGGAGGCGACCTCGACGAAATCGTCCTTCTCGCTCAGGGCTCGCTCGATCAATCCGATCGCTCGCGTCGGCACGATGGTGGTCATGCCACTGGTTGCGTGGCCGCCAACCGATTCGCCGGTGCCTTCCATTCGGGCCAATCGTCGGCCGTCGGTTCCAACCGCGATGACGGAGTTTTCTTCCATCTCCAGCAGCACACCACCGAGGGCGTAACGGCTGCTTTCGGAGTCGGTCGCGAAGACGGTCCGGCGGAGCATTTCGCGAAAGGTGCGAGTGCTGATTTGGTGGTACTTCGACTCGTCGAATTCGTGGACGCTGGGGAATTCATCGGGGTTGTTTCCGGGCAAGCGAAACTTGCTCCGGCTGCCCGAGATTTTGATGCCCGCTTCGTCGGTTTCGATCGTGATCGTTTCGTCGTTACTCTCTCTCAGGATGGGCCCGGTGCGAGCGACTGGCAGCAGAGCTGTGCCTTCGGTTTCGACCTCGATTCCCTCGGTCACATCCAACCGAATTCCGACCTCTTGGTCGGTCGCCATCAGCGTGATCTTGTCGCCCGCGGCGGTCACTTTGACGTTCTGCAAAATCTCCTTCGGCGATCGGCTCGGAGCAATCGATGCAGCGAGGACGAAAGCGTTGGCGAGGATGTCTCGTTGGCAGGTGATCTTCATCGGAGCGATTGAAAAAAGAGACAGGGCAGGAACGCCGACAACCGCCGGCCGAGCCCCACATGCTTCGCGGCAAACACGTTGCTCAGGGCGGTCCAAGTTGTAACGCGATCGCTTCGGATTGGCATCCCCTGAAGACTCCATCGGAAGCCCCGATGCGAACACGGCCCAAAACCGGATGTGAGCTTGGGCGGTTCTTCCCAGGATCTTTGCTATCAAAACTAACTAATTTATTTACCGTCGTCGTCGTAATGCGTGGACACCGAGTGTCTGAAAGCGATGTTTGAAACTCAGTTGAGTCGGCAAAACACGAATAAAACAGCGGTCGGATCGTTGTGGATAACCTGTCGTTTGGATGTCTCAAATCTGTCTGAAGTTTGACCGACTTCGAACACACCCAGACAGTGGCTTGCCAATGGCTGTCAAAAGTCAGACAGTTTTAGACAGACTTCAGACAGTGAAATGACAGGTTATCCACAGGTGTTTTTGGGGTGAAAACGAGGGTCTATGAGCACCAAAAAAGAATTTGAGAACGACCCAAAAAAGTCCGTTTCGAGGACGTCCGATGGGCCTCGTCTGACCGTTTTGTGGACGACCGTGGAATCTTCCGAGCAGGCGGAAGCGATCGCGAAGGGGTTGCTGCAGGAGCGTTTGGCAGCATGCGTGCAGATCGATTCACCGATCATCAGCCACTACGTTTGGGACGGCCAGTCCTGTTCAGAAAAAGAGTTCCGAGTGGTCATCAAAACCACGTCTGAACGGACCGACGAAGTGATCGATTGGCTGGCCCAGAACCATCCCTACGACGAACCTCAGATCGTCGTCTTGCCGGTCGAGAAAGCCTCCCCGGGCTACGCTCGATGGGTCGCCGAATCAACGTCGGAGTAGTCGCTCATTGGCTCCGCTCAATGGCCCCTTGCCTCTGACAAATGGATGGAGGCTCGCTGAAGAAGTCGTTCGTTCGGGTGGAACTGAACGGCGACGTTGATGCACCAAAAACGCCCTCTCGGGCTCTCGAGGTAATGCAGTTTTCTGCATTGGCGTACCTCTCCCGAAACGAAGTTTGGGGAGAGCGACCGTAATGAAT